>Ga0265301_10000100_pt1 | contig 140336 bp, 104 predicted proteins | sample AusTroGonzalo_MG_2_FD_193488 | JGI IMG/M metagenome (GOLD analysis project Ga0265301, IMG submission 193488) | Bovine rumen microbial communities from tropical cattle in Woodstock, Queensland, Australia - Gonzalo_04 | ecosystem: Host-associated > Mammals > Digestive system > Stomach > Rumen ... | reverse complement strand
TGTTCCAGTCGTAGTAAAAATGCAGTTTTCAAAGTTCTCGTCTATACGAATATAGGCTTTCTTAGCCTTATCCTCCACCCACTTGCCAATAGCCTCCTGTTTCTTCTTGTTCAGGGCCCAACTTTGGATGAGGCTGTAGTCATCCTTAAGATTGGCACGATGGGCAGGTACCCTTTTCTTCACCGTCACTAAGCGATAGGCGTCTTTATTCTCATTGGTAGTCATCGGGACAGGGTCGCTCACCTCCCCCACACCCAAACGACTGATGACGAAAGGCAGATTCTTGAACTCAGGATACTCCTCACCCATGTCACGCATATCCCTTAAGCTCAATCGATTGCCGCTTGTGACAGGATGGGTTATGTAGCCTCCGTTGTTTTTGGTGTCATCATCGCTGTATTTAAGGCAGGCCGCCTCAAAGGTCATATCTCCATTGCGAATGAGTTGCACCACCGAGTCCAATTGGTTGTGGGCTTTTTCCAAAGCCTCAACCGGCACCTTTGCGGTGAGCAGGATGTGGCGGCAGTTGATGGTATTCTCGCGACGTTCAATCAGCTGAATGATATGGAAGCCGAACTCTGTCTCCACTACGTCGGAGATTTCTCCATCACGCAGGTTGAAAGCGACGTTCTCAAATTCAGTGGCATACACGCCTTTGCCAGCAAAGCCCAGTTCACCTCCCTGACGTGCCGAGCCCGGGTCTTCGGAATATAGCACTGCCATCGTGGCGAAACTGCTCTCTCCATCGAGGATACGCTTGCGGATTTGATAGAGGCGGTCTTTCACCTGTAGTTTCTCGTCAAGGCTAACTGGCGGTCGCTTCACGATCTGCGCTATTTCGAACTCCTCGTCCACCATTGGGATACTGTCGACGGGGATACTACGGTAGAAAGCCTGCACTTCTTTCGGGGTCACCTCAATGCCTTCCATGATACCGGCCTGAACACGCTGTTGCAGCTGATTGTCCTTCACTGAGCGACGCACTTCATCTTTAATCTCCGAGATTGTCTTGTTGAAATACTCCTCCAACTTTTCCTGCGAGCCCATGCGACTCACGAAGTAACGGATGCGCTGATTCATCTCGGCCTCCACCTGCTCGTCCGTCACGGTAATGCTGTCCATCTCCGCCTGGTTGAGCATGAGTTTCTGCAGCAACAGGTCTTCAAGAATTTGGCAGCGCATAGCCTGTGGTGACTCCGTCATACCATTAAGCCTGTACTGCAAGTACTGGTTCTCAATTTCTGACTGTAGGATGATATTCTGTCCCACCACGGCTGCCACCTTGTCAATCACCTGAGGCTGACGGTTCTGCGCCGTTGCATTCAGGGCGATGAAAGCCAGTGTTGCGATGATTAGGTTTCTTTTCATTGTTTCAATAAAGTTCAAATGTTTCCGTAATTACCTCATTCCATGTTGTCTATAACCGAGTTGCCCACATACTTCGCAAAGGCGTGCTCACGCTTCGCCTTCTCATAAGTGGCCTTCTTCATCCGCTCGATGAGTTGCTGTTTGCGCTGTGTAAGAATGACACTTCGTATATTATCACGCTCAAGAGCGAGGGGCGACAAACTCTCCTCCAACAGGTATTCCTCAAAACGTACCATATAGGTATAATCCTCCGAGTCGAGACTAACAAAGCGGTTGCGTTTCAGAAAACTCTCTGGGTTGAGGATTTCCATTGGAATAGTTTTCATCAACTCGTCAAGACGTATCCAGTTATCCACGTCGAGGCGGCTCTTTTCCGCATAATAGGTTGCCAACACATCTAAGTTATGTATTAGTAATGTATCGGGGTCTTTCATCAGTTTGCGGAAGTTGTCCTTCTGCTTACAATCGTCTTTCAGAATGACGTAGGCCACACGCACCATCGTGTTGCGCAACTGAAAGTCTTCTTTGTGCTGCTCGTAGTAGGCGTTGATTTCCTCTTCGTCGATGACTGTGTCCAACTTCTGGTTGATGAGCTGGGTCTCGTAAGCATAAACGACAAGGGTATTGCGATAGTCTTCCACCTGTTTCTTGACATCAAGTTGCTCAGGACTCAGGTTGGTCTCAGCCTGATGCAACAGCACCTGACGCTCTATCCAAGAGTCAATGAAGAAATTGACGCGCTGCAGACTGTCAACCACCGAGGCCCCCTCAGGCACGATGCCTTTCAAATCGGACTCATAGAGGTACTTCCCGTAGCACTCAGCCACTACGACTTCCTTCGCGCTCTTTTGGAAGATCGCGTTATTTTGGAAGAAATCGCAGGCTGCCATGAATGGCAGTAACGACAGTATGGCAAGCCACTTCAACCGTGTCATTGATACTGCTTTCTGACCTTGTCCAAAACCTTTTCGTTCACCTTGACGGGATACTTCTCCTTCAACGTCTTTACCCAGTTCTCCTCCAGTTCTACCTGATAGTCGGAGGTAACCAGGCCGCGGGCCTCGCGGAGGGTCTTAGGCTCAGGCTCACGTACCTCACGGATAAAGACCAGCGTGGTTGTTTCGTCCACCGAAGAAGATATCTCGCTCATCGCGCCTTCTTTCCACTCGGTTTGGTCCACAAATTGGTTATCGCCCTGCTGGTAGAAACCATTGCGGACGTATACGTGGTTGATGGAGTCGCGTTGCATGACGTTGCGCAAGCTGTCCAAAGGAGTGTCGGCATCAATGAGGGCTTTCACCTTAGGCAACGACTCAGCACGTGTCACCGTGACGATAGTGGCCCTCGCACGGTCGCCCCACATGTATTGGTCGGCGTGTTGCTCATGATAGGCTTTCAGGCCCACCGTATCCTTCACAGCCTTGTCCCACACCTCGCGGTCCATCAAGTCAAAGAGAAGGATACCGTCGCGGTACTCCTGCACCAAAGCGGCAAACTCGGGATATTTCTCTTCAAGGTGCGCGTCAGCATAATCCATCGTCTTCTCGTTCGAGAAGGTCTCGTAGAGCTGGTAGGCATAGGTAGCTGGGGTAACGTACTTCTGCGGAGTAGAACGTTCCTTGATATAAGCCACAAAGTCACTCACTTTGGTCGGCTCGCCGTTGATACTAAACAGGGTAGCGTTCATGTCGACCGAATGAGCAGGCTCATAGGCCTTGTTGAGGATGCTGCTGTCCACAGTAGCCATGAAGGCTTCGATGTTCTTGTCATTAGCCTTGAACTTGTATTCCTTACGGATTTGTTTCAGCACGGTCTCTTCCGACTTCTTGGAGCGCATGTCTTTCTCGATGCGTTCGCTCAGACCCTTGGATTCTTTCTCAAAAGTGCCCACACCTGTCTTACTCAACAGCTTAATGATGTGGTATCCGTAGCTGGTGCGCACAGGCTTGGCAATCTCATCAACCTCAAGCGATTTGCAGGCTTCGATAAACTGCGGCACGATGCGGCTTACGGTAAAATTGCTCAGGGCTCCGTTACGAGCCAGGGTGCCTCGGTCGTCAGAGTATTGTTTTACCATGTCGTTCCAGTTTTTGCCATCCTGGGCCATCAACTCGGCATAAATGTTATCAGCTTTTTGCTTCATGGTGGCCTCATCTTCTGCAGAAGCATCATAAGGCAGCTGCAGGAAAATATGTGCAGCCTGCACTGTACCCATGGCATCCGTCACACTAACCACCTTGATGATATGATAGCCGAAATCGCTGCGCACAGGCATCGAGATTTCGCCCTCCTTGGTGTTATAGGCACCCGTCTCGAAAGGATACACCATGTCGAACACGGTGAAGTAACCCAAGTCACCCTTATTGCCAGGACGTGCCGGTGTCGTTTCGGTGGCAGGCATATCCTTGGCCGAGGGGTCGTCTGAGTAGCGCACTGCCAACTCGCTAAAGTCAGCGCCTTTGGTCATAGCCTTCTTGCGGATGTCCATTGCCCTGTTATAGGCTTTCAGCGTGTCCGAGGGCAGAGCGTTCTTGTCGCAGCGTACCAGGATATGCGAAGCACGTATATCCTTCAGTTTGCGCTGGTAAGCCTCCTGAAGCAGCTCATCAGTGATGTCATCGCTGCTCATGAAGGGTTTGGCCAATTGTTTGCGATAGCCTGCCAGTTCTTTCTTGAACTTGGCACTGGTGTCGAGCTGTTGGGCCTCAGCCTCCATCACTTTCATGCGGAAGGTAGTGAAGAGATCAATATATTCATCTACCGACTTCTTCTCGATGACGTCACCCTTGAGGTTGTTTTTCTCATAAACGTCTGTAAATTCCTTCACCGTCACCTCGCGGTCGCCTATGGTCATCAGCACCTGCTTGTCAAGCCTTGATTGTGAAACGGCGATGATTGCCGGCAGCAACAGTGCGGCCAGCATAATGGTTTTCTGAATGTTAGTTTTTTTCATTGCAGATATTGTGTTATACTTGTTGTTCCTATAACGCGGAATTCTATAATTTATTTCAATCCGCCTTCCACCTCTATCCCCTCCTTAAGTACGTGGATATCTTCCACCTCGATAGCATCAAAAACCGCCTTCAACTGCTCAATCTTGTCGAGGTGAAGCGCTAACTGCCTGTCGGGAAGCTTCTCAATCAGACCTTCAGGAATCTTGTTGCGCAGCAGGCCAAGTATTGTTCCGAGCGCGGTGTCGGTACCCATACCTGCGTCAACACCCACCAACATATTGCTGCCTTCCATATCAAGTAAGGTGAGGTCAGCTGAAATGTCTTTCTTGATGATACCCAAGTTGAGTGGATAGGTCACGCGGATGGTCTTCTCGTCGACATGTGCAAAGGACATGTTCTGCTGGGCTTTTTCAAGCAGTATCGATTGCAGTTCAGGAAAAGAAATGGATGCTTTCATATGTGCTGTTTTTTCTTGTTTAACTTCTTTTGCTATAGTTTGGGGCTTCCTGAGTGATGGTCACGTCATGCGGATGGCTCTCGAGGATACCCGAGTTGGTAATACGGATAAACTTGGCTTTCTTCAGCTCATCAATGGTGTGCGAGCCAGTGTAGCCCATGCCTGAGCGTAAGCCACCCACCATCTGGTAGACCACCTCGGCCAAGGTACCTTTGTAAGGCACACGTCCGGCAATACCTTCAGGAACGAGTTTCTTCACATCTTCAACGTTGTCCTGGAAGTAGCGATCCTTCGAGCCCTGCTGCATAGCCTCCAACGAGCCCATGCCACGATAGGTTTTGAACTTACGGCCTTCGTAAATGATAGTGTCGCCCGGCGACTCATCCACACCGGCAAAGAGCGAGCCAGCCATAATAGAAGAAGCACCTGCGGCTAATGCCTTCACGATGTCGCCTGTATAACGGATGCCGCCGTCGGCAATAATCGGAATACCTGTACCTTCAAGCGCCTTGGCCACTTCCATCACGGCGGTGAGTTGCGGCACACCTATGCCGGCCACCACTCGGGTAGTGCAAATCGAACCAGGACCGATTCCCACCTTAATGGCATCGGCACCGGCCTCAGCCAAAGCACGTGCGGCATCAGCAGTGGCGATGTTACCGGCCACGATGTCGATATCGGGATAATTATGCTTCAGACTGCGTACCATGTCGATGACACCTTGCGAGTGTCCATGAGCCGTATCGACCACCAAAGCATCTACTCCTGCGTCCACCAGTGCGGCAGCACGTTCCAAGGTATTGGAAGCAATGCCTACAGCAGCGGCCACACGCAGTCGGCCACGCGAGTCCTTGCAGGCGTTGGGGCGCGCCTTGACTTTGATAATATCTTTATAGGTGATGAGTCCCACAAGTCGATTGTCCTTGTCCACCACAGGCAGCTTTTCAATCTTATACTCTTGAAGGATGTCGGCAGCTTTCTCAAACGACACCTCATTGGTGGTGATAAGGTTTTCCTTGGTCATCACCTCGGCGATGGGACGATCCAGTCCACGCTCAAAGCGAAGGTCGCGGTTGGTGACGATGCCCACCAAAACGTTGCCGCTGTCCACAACAGGGATACCGCCAATATGGTATTCGCTCATCAAGTCGAGAGCGTCACGCACGGTGGCATCCACATGAATCGTCACGGGGTCGCTAATCATGCCATTCTCAGCACGTTTCACCTTACGCACCTCGGCAGCCTGTTTGCCGATGGTCATGTTTTTGTGGAGCACACCGATGCCGCCTTCCTGAGCGATGGCGATGGCCATACGGCTCTCTGTGACCGTGTCCATTCCAGCGGAGACCACAGGAATGTTCAAGTCGATATGGCGCGAGAACTTGGTCTTCAAAATGGTCTCACGCGGGAGTACATTACTATAAGAAGGGACCAACAGAACGTCGTCGTAGGTCAAGCCTTCACCAACAAATTTTTCATTATCTAGTGCCATGGCAGATTAGGTTTTATTTAATCTGCAAAGATAGGGATTATTTTAATAAGTAAGGTGAAGAGAGGCGAAAAATAATAGAAAAAGGCGGAAACGTTACCCGTTCCGCCTGATTCTCACCTCAAAATGGGTGGAGATGGAGGGAGTCGAACCCTCGTCCAAACAAGGAACCCCCGTGCTTTCTACATGCTTATTCCGCCGTTGGTTTTCGTGTCGCGCAAGGGGGCGAACGCCCTAAACACGACCTTATCTCCTAAATCTCATCCTATCGTCGGAGCGCCGACAGAACTATCCCGAAATTGCTTAGCACCCCGTACCCAGGCCGGAATCAGGCATCTCCACCTGCGGGATGTCTCGTCCCCTCACCTTGTGAAGGGATTAAGCCAGTGATCTACTGTGCTTCAATCAGGCAGCGAGAGCGTAGTTGTTTTCGCCAATTACTTTTTTGCAGCCCTGTTTAACGAGCGTTACTGCAAGGCTCGGCATGCTTACATGACAATTCATCTTGCTGTCAAAACCATACATCCCCTCAAAGAACGAGGCTGCAAAAGTACAGCAATTTTGAACACCCCGCAAGGGGGTGGGCGTTTTTTTTATTTCAACGGACTACCAAACCGAATCACATCGTCCTTGGTAATCGTGCTGCCGCAAAGAATGACCAATCGCTCGACGATATTGCGCAACTCGCGGATGTTGCCCGTCCATTGGAAGCGTTTCAGTTCTTCCATTGCCTCGGGCTGGAACTCAGGAGCGGTCTTGCCCATATCCTGCGCGATAACATCAAGGAAGCTGCCGACCAGCAGCGGGATGTCATCCTTGCGTTCACGCAAAGGCGGCACCTGAATGACGATGACGCTCAGACGATGGTATAAGTCCTCGCGGAAATTGCCCTTCTCTATCTCGCTCTTCAGGTCTTTGTTCGTGGCGGCCAGGATGCGAACGTTGACAGGGATTTCTTTCTCCCCTCCTACCCTTACTATCTTGTTTTCCTGCAAAGCTCGGAGAACTTTGGCTTGTGCCGACAGGCTCATGTCGCCAATCTCGTCCAAGAAAAGCGTACCTCCATCGGCCAGCTCAAAGTCGCCCTTCTTCTGTTTAATGGCAGAGGTAAACGACCCTTTCTCGTGACCAAACAGTTGGCTCTCTATTAACTCCGACGGGATGGCAGCACAGTTCACTTCGATGAAGGGGCCGCTGCTGCGGGTGCTGAGTTCGTGCAGCTGTCTCGCAACGAGCTCTTTTCCTGTGCCGTTCTCGCCTATGATAAGCACACGGGCATTGGTCGGCGCCACCTTTTCAATCATATCCTTCACATTGAGCATGGGCTGCGACTCACCAATCATCTGGCTTTGTAGCTTAACGGCTTTCTTCAGCACCTTATTCTCGGTGGTCAGGTTTTTCTTGTCCAAGGCGTTGCGCAAGGTGATGAGCAGGCGGTTCAGGTCGGGCGGTTTCTGGATGAAGTCGAAGGCGCCTTTCTTAATGGCCTCCACAGCCGTATCGATGGTACCGTGACCTGAGATCATGATGACTGGGGTGTCCGACTCCTGACGTATAGCCTCCAGCACCTCGATGCCGTCCATACCATCCATCTTGATGTCGCAAAACACCGCATCAAATTCCTGTTCCTTAACGGCTTGCAACGCTTCCACCCCCGAACCGACATCCTCCACTTGATAGGATTCGTTTTCCAGGATGTCGCGCAACACGCGGCGTATGGGCGCTTGGTCGTCGATAATGAGTATCTTTGACATGATTCTTATTTTTCCGCAAAGATAAAGGTTTTCTCAATACGCAGGCATCTTGGCTCCTAAAATGTGGGCAGGTATCTGTTTGCGGCGGCCCCAGGGGTCATAACTCAGCCGCTCCACGGTGTTGCCGTAGGACGGTGGCTGTCAGGCTGCCTTGGTGGTCTTTCAGGGTAGTTTCTTCCCATTCCCTTGCTGTCCCCTTGCTGTTCCCTTGCTGAATGCGTTCTGAAATCAGAAAGGATTCAGCAAGGGAACGGCAGGGAATGGTCGTCTTGTCTGTGTTTTGCCGGTTATTCCTTCACAACCTTCTTCACGCACTTACGTCCCTCTGTGTCAGTAATATTGACGAAGTAGATGCCCGCTGGCAGGTTTGCGATGTCGATTTGCAGTAAATCGCTATTGCCTTGGGCTGTCGATACATGTTGGCCAAGGGTGTTGAGAATTTCAACGGTTTTCATGTCCTTGCCTGTGATGGTGAAAGAGCTTTCTGTGGGGTTGGGATAAAGCACAACTTCCATATTGTTCTCAGCAATACCATCAACATGAATGAAGGTGACATGAATATAGTGGTCTGTGTTTACATTGGTGAAGGTGTAAGAAGTCATTGGACCAACAGAATTACCATCAATATAGACATCTTGGACTTCGTAACCTTCATCTGGAATCATTGCAAACGACTGGTTCGCGCCATGCGCCACCGTGATTGAGCCTGATGGTGTGATGATGCCGTTCGCCCCAGCAGACGCTTGAATGGTGTGGGTGTTTTGCGCAAAGTTGGCAACCAAGTTATGGTTGTTTGTTACTGTGAAACTATAATTGGCGTTTGTGGAAACCTGCGTACCATTTTCTGTCCAGTTGGTAAAGGCGTAACCGTTTGCTGCCGATGCCGTGACGGTACAGGTCTGCCCATAGTTATAAGTGCCTCCACCTGTAGTAGTGCCGCCATTGGAAGGTGATGATGTAGTTGTTATGGTATAGTTTTGTGGGGAGAAATGAGCAATGTACGTGGCCGATTCTGTTACGGTAAAAGTACAGGTCTGGTTTGTAGATACTTGCGTGCCGTTTTTGGTCCAGTTAACGAATGTATAGCCGGCGTTGGCAGTTGCAGTTAAGGTGCAACTTTCTCCGTAGTTGTAGCCTCCGCTTCCTGTCACAATGCCACCAGCTGTTGGATCAGCTATGGCGGTAATGACATAGTTTTGGGCTGTGAAATGGGCAACCAAGTTTCTATTGTTGGTTACGGTAAAACTATAACTGGCATTGGTGGAAACCTGAGTTCCGTTTTCTGTCCAGTTGATAAAAGTATAACCACTATTGGCGGTTGCGCTCACCGTGCAAGTTTGGCCTTGTTGATAGGTGCCGCCGCCTGTGACACTACCGCCGTTGCTCGGATTGGCTGACACATTAATTGTGTATTGCTGTGGTTGGGCTTGGAAATTGGCGACTAAATTTCTGTTTCCAGTTACTGTAAAAGTATAATTTGCATTGGTGGATACTTGTGTGCCGTTTTCAGTCCAATTTACGAAAGTGTAACCACTGTTGGCTGTGGCAGTTACCGTGCATGTTTGACCTTGGTGATAAGTATTGCCTCCGATATTGTTAATGGAAACATCGTCAATATCCAAATAGAACATATCACCACAATTAAAATGGCGGATGGCAATATATCCTGTCTGACCTGAATATGCACTTAAGTCAACGGTGTATAGATACCAATTGCCCTGTGTTCTACTTATCCCATCCCGTGAATGATTGGAATACTGCCCTTCACCTTTAGCCGTCATTGTCCATTCTTGGATTGTTGTGAAGCTGTTGGCGTTAGTGTTACTCGTAGTAGAAATAGCTACTCCGAAATGCTCCGAAGCATATGCGTTATCTTGGGCACAAGCCCAAAAGCTGATGGAACCGCCCAAAGCCACTTGTGGCGAAACAAGATAATTGTCTGGGTACAATACACCATAATTGTTATCATAGCTTTGTGAAAGAAGAAGATCGTTTGACCCGCTATGACCATAACCTGTACCCATTACTTCAGTTCCTGTTCTCCAATTGAAACCGTCTCCATCAGCATCAATGGAAGTCCAACCCATCATAGTGCTGTCATCGAAGTCGTAATAGAAGGACACAGTGCCACCGTCGGTTGGATTCGCTACAGCATTGATGGAATATGTTTCAGGGCCAACAACATTTACCCTAATCGGATTCACATATTCAGGATTATCACATGTTGGCCCATTATATAATGGATACCATGTATCAGAGCCATCTGACCTCTGTATTATTGTTAGATAATATGTACCTGCTGGAACATTTACAGATGGACAATAAAAGTCCAAAGGACTTGTGTAATGATAGCCTGGTTGTAAGCCATTGCCTTCGTGAAGTATTGAAAGGATTTGCATTAATTCACCATTGATATTATACAAAGCAGCGGCATAATCACCATAAAAGGGAGCAATGTCATCATTTGTGATGTTAGCAGTAACATTGATTTCTGAATTTTGACCGATTGAGGTTGGCAAATACTCAATGTTAGAATATAATTTAAGGAGAACTCTGTCATCCATATTATAGATGATTGAGTAATCATAAAAACTGCTTGGGTTTGAATGCATCCCGTAAGCTGAAACTAACGTAGGCACGTTGTTTTCTATCGAATAGATACCGACATAAGCTTTACATGATAAGATGTTTAATGATTCACTAAAAGTAAACGAAAGCAGGCCAGAGCTTTGCATTGGAGGAATTTGACAATTGTTTATGAGATTTGATTGAGCCACATATTGGCCTTCACCATCATAAACGACAGCACATAGAGAGCCATTAAATGCCACATTCCCCCAATTGTATATTTCTGTAGCGATTTCTTGGATTGGAATGTAAGGAAATATCATAAAATTGTCGCCGTTAACTTCAATGTCAGCATTTAGACCTAGAAGATGGTAGTTGTTAGTTCCACCTGGCTCAATGCCTATTATTGCGTTTTGACCTAAAGTGAAGTTGAATTGGTGACCATTAACTGTTGGATTAAGAGAGTTTATAGGGAAAAAGCCATCCGCTTGTCCACCCCATCCCCAATTAAACCAGAAGTAATTGCTATTGTTATATCCATCACAAACAAAAGCATGTCCCCCGTCTGATCCTGAACCTGCATAATAAACAGGTCTCCCATTGTCTAATTCATTCTTCAATAAGTTTATCCATTGCGTATCTGTATATAACGATTTCAATACTAACGTAGCACCATTATAATCGAAAAAAGCTCTAAAGGCAATTTCTGCTGCTGTAGAATATGCTGAACTTTCATTTGGTCCATAATTCATCTCTACACTTACGCCGCAATGATACATTAGCGAAGCTACCGCTTGCTTTTGATATGTTGAACTGCTGTATGTCAGTTGAGCTGGCATATAATTCCAATAATATGATCCACCAGCATAACTGTAATTTGCACCTAATACGCCATAAACTGGATGCTCATACTCATGCCATACAACACTATGAGCATCATTCGGATATTCCCAATACTTTAAAATCTGTGCCATTGCTGTTGCTACGCAACCTGTAAGCACATGCCCCCCATATTGGCTGCTATTGTCTTCAGGACACAACATATTATAATATTGGCCTTGATTCCATGTTGTTGATAATAAATGGTCAACTGCGATTTCCGTCTTAATCGGAAGATTCTTCCCTTGCCGCAAGCACTCCCAATCGGTACAAATCTCATCGGTTGCTACTGCTCTCATCTCAACTGCCATCCGAATCTGCTCAGCATAACCATCGAGCCAACCTTTCAGATTGGAAGGAAGTTTTTCTGCTGCAAAATTGTTGTCGTAGGAGTAACCAAGAATTGGGGTTACACAATCATCGGCGGCAATGATGACAAAGCCTTTCCCGTCTTCATTGTTGAATATGTAGAATTCGGAATAGCCACATTGCGGCGCCACATTCACAAATCTGGCATCGCCCATCCGTTTCTTGAAGACTTTGTCGCCTCTCACGCCCATGATGTTGTTCTCTTTCCAGAAGTTTTGGGCGAGTTGTTTGGCTGTGGTTTCGTCAATGGGCATCCCAAAAATGGGAAGGCATAAAGCAATGATGATGGTTAGTAGAAGGATTCTTTTCATAGGATAGATGTTTGACTAATAATAAAAGAAGCGTGAACTTAACTGTTCTCGCTCTTTGAAGGTATTTGGCGAACCCCATCACACGATAATAAGCTAAACTCACGCTGGACGTGAGCATTACACTTATTTCTCTGTGATGATAAAATCGCCAAATTTTTCAAAGACAAGAAATCAGTCTATGCGTTTTGTATGTGTCTTCTTTTCTACATAATATTTCTGTTTAGAATTGGTGCAAAGATAGTGTTTTTTCAAATTCTCATACCAAAGCTAGAGGCTTTCTTCTATGTTGTAGATTCGTTTTAACTATTTACGAGTTGTTTATTATTTATTTGGAATCGTGCTTCATGATTTAAAGTATTTTGCGTTTAGTATCAAGTTATGCCTTATACTCATTGAATTCTTCTTTTGAACTATCCAAGGCTTTCCCGTTTAAGAGATTAACTGTATAATACCAATATTCTGTTTTATCCAAATTTCTCACCCCTTCTTCAGTTCGTTCTGGAACTGTGATTCTGACAAGAAAGACAAGATCCCCTAAATATTTGATTCTCATCGTATTTTTGTCTATTGAAAAGGCACCATTGACACCATAATTCTTTAATACTTTCACAATATCCTTTTTTATGGAATTATCATAGTATATATCTAATCCTCTAAATTTCTTTTCTTTATCTTCAATCTCATCCAATTTTGCTTTCGTTTCATTTCTAATCTCCACCATTTGAGCATAGTTGCTGATAACCACAAATGCTGCTAGGGCTCCAAGGAAGGTGATAACAATATTATTAGTGTTATTGTACTTGAATATGGGAAAAAAGAAACCTACAACGCAACATAATACAGCAGCTGCAATTATACCCATAATAACCCATATCATTATCATGGTGTAATTGTATAGCTTTTTGTTTTCGGCCTTATCTTTTTTCTTATCCATCTTATTTCTGTATTTCCATCGATTCAAATATGTAACATCATTCCACTAACTCATATTGTGCTTTTTGGGCTTCTATATCACCGAAATAAGGACTGTCTTTCGCCTCAAACTCGCCATAATATATGTCATATGGGTCAATGTCGAACTGTGTGCCCCAATGAATTTCGTAATTATCAAACTCGAACTGCTGAAATAGCTTTTTATCAATGTATTTATGGATGGAAGGATGCAGGCTCTTGAAAATAAAGCCGTAGAAATCGGCCAATCGTTTCTGCCCGTCATCGAAGGTAATCAAAACCTTATACTCACCCGCATATTCTGCTTGTACAATCTTATACATGGTTACTTCACTTTTTTATTGATGGTTTCACAAGAGACATCGGATTTCAACACAAAGAACTGATACCATTTCTCTGAAATCTGAAGCGCATATTCTTCAACAAATTTTTCAGCCAATTCCATTTTGGCGGCTGGCAAATGCTCTTTTCCGCGTTTTTTGCGACGTTTCAACTCCACAAGTTTCCCTTGAGCAAACACAATGTCAAATATGGTTTCGTACTCGCCGGATATAGCATGAACGTGTAAAGGCTCGTGGTCGTTCGAGTAGAACTTGAAAAGGATTCCAAAGTATGAATAGATGTTTGGCATGTATTGTATATTATTTTCCACCTGCAAAAATAGTCATATTTCTAAAATAAGGAGCAAAAGTGGCCACAAAAAAAACCGCCCCTTGCCTCTCGGTGTGATATTTCAGTGGAAACTGCAACAACTGCAACAATCCCCCATTTTGACTAATGACTAATGACTTAATGACTGGGGGCAGGGGACACGAAACCGACGATTTGCTCCAAGCCGAATGCTCCGACAATGCTCCGATATAGGTTCAAGATAGGTTCGAGATAACATGCAGAAACTCTCGATGAAGTATCGTTTGGGTAAGGGTAGAGTCTCGGTTGAGTTTCGGTAAAGTTTCGGTTGAGTCTTGGTTGAGTTTCGGTTCGCACCCCCCATTTCCACTCATACAACATACATCTTCCCTCATACATCTTCCCTCTCAGCCCCTCCCCTACCCCACCGCAATCGGCCTCGTGTTGCAGTTGTTGCAGTTGTTGCAGTTAAAATCTCAGCGGGAAGAGGGGGCAGATGACGAAGGAGTGTCCCACTGTCCCAGGGGCGGGACAGGCGGGACAGTGGGACAAAACGGCTGGGGCTTTAACACAAAATAAAGATTGAGTAATGCTGGTATAGAGAAAAAATGTACCTTTGCCCCCATCAACCACTGCATTATGAACACATTTATCAAAGGATTTCTTGCCTTATTGCTATCGCTGGCACAGGCTTCTCTTTTTGCCCAACAGGACACCCTGCCTGCACCTTCTTCATACCGCGTCAACGGTGTGAACTTCAAGATGGTACGCATCGAGAAGGGCGACTTTTGGATGGGGGCTCAACATAGCGATACCGCTGAGTTTAACTATGACCGTTACTCACAAACTGACGAGCTGCCCGTGCATCACGTTGTCATCCATGAGGACTATTACATCGGACAAACCGAAGTGACACAACAGCTGTGGAAGGCCGTGATGGGAAGCAATCCCAGTAAGAAGAAATGCCCGAAAAGACCCGTAGAAAGCGTCTCATACTATGATATACAGGAATTTCTCTTCATCCTCGACAGCTTAACGGGGATGCACTTCCGCCTGCCCACTGAGGAGGAATGGGAGTATGCCGCAAGGGGTGGCAAGCACTCGCGAGGCTATGTCTACAGCGGCGGCAAGGAGGCCGAACGGGTGGCCTGGTTCAACAACAACACCAATAAGCTGAAGAAGGTGAAGAAACGCAAACCCAATGAGTTGGGAGTCTACGACATGAGCGGCAACGTATGGGAATGGACCGACACGAAATATCGTTTCTACGACAAAGAGCGCAACGCCCGCCTGGGCAAAGAGGGGCAGATGTACGTCATTAGAGGTGGAGCTTGGCAACTGCCCAAGACTTCATGCCGCATCGCCTGGCGCGGCAAACGCCTACCCGACCTGAAAAACTCGTTCGGAGGCTTCCGCCTCTGCCTGGACGCCAAATACGTCAAGGAAGCAGAGGAGAAAGCCCCCGAAATTCTGATGAAAGAGAAGAAGAACGAATCCGAAGAGAGCGAGCCCAACAAGGAATAACACTCCTTTAGAAGTTGGGCTTGATGGCGTACTTCTTGTAGAAATTGCGGATAATCTTCACCGCATCGTCGGCATTATCGACAATCTGGAAGATTTCGAAGTCTTCTTCCTTAATCATATTGTTGGGCAACAAGGTGTCCTTGAACCAATCGAAGAGGCCCTTCCAATACTCACTACCCACGAAGATGACTGGGAACTTGACCATCTTGTTGGTCTGGATGAGCGTAAGAGCTTCCGAAAGCTCGTCTAAGGTACCGAAGCCACCCGGCATGGCGATGAAGCCCTGTGCATAGCGCATGAAAATGGTCTTGCGGACAAAGAAATAGTCGAAATTGATGCTCTTGTCGCTGTCGATATAGGGGTTGCTGTACTGTTCGTAAGGCAGACAGATGTTGAGTCCCACACTGGCCGATCCGCCTTGCTTCGCACCTTTGTTGCCCGCCTCCATGATACCGGGGCCGCCACCAGTGATGATACCGAAGCCGAAGTCAGCGAGCTTGTCGGCTATCTCAACCGCCATCTTGTAGTATTTGTCGTCAGGCTTGGTGCGTGCCGAGCCGAAGATAGCCACACAGGGACCGTTTTTCGACATCTTCTCCATGCCCTCCACAAACTCGGCCATGATTTTAAACACCGACCATGAGTCGTGGGCTTTTACTTCGTTCCACAATTTAGGGTGAAAACTGTCGTGGATGATACGTTCGTCTTTTTCTGATATTATTGACATAAATTCAAGATTTAAGTTCAAAATTCCAGATTTAGGGTTTAGGATTCAAAATTTTTGTATTTTTGCAGCCCGAAAGGCGAATGTAGCTCAGTTGGTAGAGCATCAGCTTCCCAAGCTGAGGGTCGCGGGTTCGAACCCCGTTATTCGCTCAAAGGCATTGGGGTTGCGTTGTGGCGCAACCCCAATTGCTTTATTAGGCTACAGGGGTACCACACTCAGGGCAGAACTTGCCTTTCACCTCGGCACCGCAGTTGGGGCAGTGCTTAGGACCTACTGCCGCCAAAAGCGTGCCGCATTCTGGACAGAACTTGCCCATGCTCTCGGTGCCGCACTTGGGGCATTTCATCTTTGCCTTAGGTGCCGGAGCTGGGGTACCACATTCCGGGCAAAACTTACCCGTGATCATCGTACCGCACTTGGGGCAAGGTACACCTTGATTCTGTTGGGGTTGCTGAGGCTGTTGATGTTGTTGATGTTGTTGAGGCTGTCCGCCTTGCTGCGCATAGGGGTCGTAACTGACTTGCTGTCCCTGTCCGTTCCAAGCGTTCTGCATCACGCTGCCTGTCATGCCTCCCGTACCAGCGTTCATCATACCGAGTCCGATGAAGGCATTGCCTGCACCACTGGGGTTGTTGGCTGCATCACCCATCACGTCGATAATCTTGCCTTGCTGCATCATGGCGTTGGAGCTGTATTCGTAACGGTCTATCTTGGCCTGGCTGGCTTCATCAGGAGTAACCGACTCCACTGCAAAACTCACCAGTCTGATGCCACGAGCACGGATAGGCTCGTCGAAGACACGCTCGTCCATCACCTGCTTCATCTCGTCGGTATAGCTGGGCAACTCAAGCACTGGCACATGATGACGACTGTTGCCCATCTCGTTGAGGACGTTCTGGAAGGAGGCAATCACCTCGCTGCGCATCTGTTCGGTGATGTCCTGTTTGCGCACTACATTGGCGGTACCAGCGTGGATACGCATAAAGACACCCACGTCGTCGAGCTTGAAAGTGTACTTGCCGTAACAACGTACATTGACTCCCATCGGGCTCAGCGAGCCGGTCATCTGATTGGGGATGGCATGCGACCAATCCTGGTAGGGTATCGGGGTGGCAGTGCCAAACTTATTGTCGAGTATCTCTTTGATATTGAAGAAAAACACGGCCTGCTCCTTGGCGGGGCTTCCGCCGTAGGTGAAACGCTGCCACATCTCTCTAAAGACGGGGCCAAATTCGCCCGCGAAGAAAGATGGCGACGACGACTGGTCGAAGGTGTAGACGCCCTCTTCAGCGGTGGCGTCAAGCACGGCGCCACTATCGTAGATGACAGCCACTTGGCCAGGAGCCACCAAAATGCGGCTATTTTTCGAAATCTGCCCCGATTTGGTGGTCTGCTTTACCATCAGGGTGTCCATGTCCATGTTTTCGCACTTGATAAGGTCTAACCATTGGTCGCGCAAGGTGCCGCCGACTGAGCTTGTTATTGCTTTAATAAGTCCCATAGTGTAATGATTTAAACTTTGAATTTGTGGACAAAAATAGGAAAATCTTAGAAAAAATCGCCTTTGTAGTAGAAAAAAGAGAAAAAAGTCCTATTTTTGCAGCCCGAAACGAAGGGAGCTTAGCTCAGTTGGTTCAGAGCATCGCCCTTACAAGGCGGGGGTCGTTGGTTCGAGTCCAACAGTTCCCACAAGAAAAAAGCCGCTGAAAATCAGCGGCTTTTTCTATTGTAAGGGGCTCGGGAATCACTTCCTGTTCACCACCATCTTGCGGCTTGTCATGCGTCCGTCTTGGGTCAGACCTTGGATCACGTAGATGCCGTTACCCAGTTCATCAAGGCTGGTGGCGTTGATGCGCTGTCCCGTCATCGTGTAGATGCTGACGGGGGTGATCATCTCTTCGTCAGCACTTTCGTCGACATCCGTCACCATGATGTAGACGAAGTTCTCACCATCTGGCGTGAGGGCGAAGTCGGACTCGCAGTCCTCATAGACGGCGGTAAGCTGGTAAGTGTATTGTCCCAGCCCGCTTTCATCGAAATACTCGGTGACTGAGGCATCCACTTCGATGACGACGTAGTCTTTTTCCACGTTCTGGATACGATAAAGGTTGTAGTGAAGCGGCATGCCCTCGGGAGCTGTCCAGCTGAGCTTCACGCCAAACAGCTGGGTTCCCATTTCGTAAATGTATTCGCCTTCAAAGTTCTCGGGAGCGGGACACTCGGGCACAGGAATGATGGGGTCGATGGGACCCATCGTGCCGTCAGGACCAATGTTCTGACCGTAGACTCCACCCGTAGTGGAGTTCACCCAAGCCACCACGTTCTGTCCCAGATGGAAGCCTGGGGTGTTGTCAGTCATATAGCGTGCATAGTTAGACGAGCTCATCTGCTTGGCCCACATCAGGTTGCCATCCATATCATAGCCCTTGGCTTCGACGGTTGAGGTGTAGCCGCCTTTGTTGTAGATGACGCAGAAGCCTGTGCCATCCTCGAAGGCATCAACCAAGATGTCGGAATAAGAGTCACCAGTATAGTCGGCCACCAGAAGGCCTTCGTTCCACACCTTCTCACCCGTGGAGGTGATGCGGTTCATGTAAACACGGCTCTGCGACTGTGTGGAGGCATCGGTCTGCTCATAGGCAATGATGAGGTCGTGGCTGACTGGGTCAACTGTAGCGTAGCCATCAAGATAATAGTTCATGGGGTCTTGCGAATGCACCGAAACGCCGTTCAGGTCGGCGATAGTGGAGTTACCGTATTCATCAAAGTGGAACACGTAGGTATTGAAAGCGCCACCGATGCCGGCGTGCCACATATAGGCATAACCGCCATTGGCACCGTCAGGCACCACATAGTGGCAATAGCTGCCAGCCATTGTGTAGGGTAACATGAGTTGCTGTTCGGGACTGATTTGTGCGCCGTCGGGGGTATAGCCCACCACCCATATCTCTTTCTCATAATAATAGGTGTAGGCCCAATGCTCTTTCTCGAAAGCCACCAGCACGCCGTTGCCGATGGTGGGCACCATCAGGCCGAACATATACTGGCTCTCGCCATCGCCCATCACGATGGTGGGATCCAGGGTGCCGTCAACATTGATATGCTGGAGATAAGTGTAGTCGTAGTCTGTACCCAAAGCCCACACGCTTCCGTCTTCGCAAGCCATCACCTCTGAGCGGTCGCCGCCCATGCCATCAAACAGCATGATGCCGTCCTGTCCCCAGGGGAAACTGCCATCGGCATTGATGCGGACTGCAAAATGTTGGGCATCAGCCGTGCGGAACACCGTCACACAGGCTCCTTCAACGGCAGTCATAGCGTAACCTGGCGACCAGGTTGCCAAGTTGGGTGTAGTGACATGAATGCCTTCACGGCCCCATTGAGGCGTACCGTCGAAGGTGACGCGCTGCAGATTAGGTGCCCAGCCGTTGCTGGCACCTTGGGTCCATTGCATGTAGGTGTCGCCTGAAACGGGGTCTGTCGCCATGTATATCTCGCCGGCATCTGCCGAGCTGTTGGCGAGGAAGGTGTTGGCTTGCGGGTCATCGACCCATTGGGCTTGCAGCGTGAATGAAGCTACAAGTGCCATAAGGAGTATTAACTTTTTCATTTTTCAAAGTATTAAGTATTAAGAGTTTCAATTTTATTCAGCATCCACCAAAAACACCGCAATCTGACGGATACCGTTGGCGCCGATGACAAGGGTCTGCTCAATATCGCTCGTGCGGCTTGGGCCAGTAACAAAGGTCAGCTGTTGAGGCATCTTGTTGAAGTGGTTCTTCCTGACGTAGCGGAAGGCTTCTTTCATGCCTCCTGCAATTTGGGCGGTGGTGGCAAACACCAGCAGGATATCAGGTAGTGAATAGGCCTGGCGTCCACCCGAAAGCGCATTGCTCAAAAGCACACTTCCTGTCTGGGCCAAGAGGCACTCACAGTCGGTTAGGCTCACCAACTTCTGCTTAGGCTCACGTTCAGTCGACTGGATGTAAGGGATGCCATATTTGTCTAACAAGGCTTGCATGGCGGGACTGGTACACCACAAAGGCTCCCATCCATTCTCGGGCACCAATTGCTTGAGGCAGTCGGCAAACTCGTTCTCATCTTCAAGATAGATAAATATGCCGCCTATCTCTTTGAAGTTTTGCGCAAAGGTAATGGCAGTGCCGTCCTCCTCGCTGATGGGCACCCAAGTCTCGGTACGCTGGTCGATGTCCTTAAACATGGCCTCGGGCTTCTCGACGAGGGCATTGCGCACCTTGGCAAGTATCTGTTCCTTGTAGGTGATGTCTTCGTTGTCGTTTTTTGTTAACCAAGCCATGCTTTATGCGTTTTGGGATTCGTTTTCGGATTGGGTTTCAGCGAGCTGTGCCTCAGCCTGGCGTGCCTCAGCTGATTTCAATGCGGCGTTCTTCAGCTTCTCGTCCTCCGAGTTGCCCCAAGGACGTTTGCCGAAGATGCGTTCCAGGTCTTCAGCGAAGATCACTTCCTCGTCGATGAGCTTGTTGGCCAGTTCCGTAAGGCCTTCACGATGCTCAGTAAGGATGCTGATAGCTTCCTGATAGGCTTTCTCGATAATCTTGCTTACCTCTTTATCAATAGTCTCGGCAGTCTTCTCGCTGTAGGGCTTCGTCAGGCTGTAGTCCTGCTGACCCGTCGAGTCGTAATAGCTGCGGTTGCCGATTTCCTCATCCAAGCCGTAGTAGGTCACCATGGCGAAGGCCTGCTTGGTCACCTTCTCAAGGTCGGAGAGGGCTCCGGTTGAGATTTGTCCAAAGACCACTTGCTCAGCGGCACGTCCGCCCAAGGTGGCTATCATTTCGTGATACATCTGCTCCTTGGTGGTGATTTGACGCTCCTCAGGCAGATACCAGGCGGCACCCAATGAGTTGCCACGCGGCACGATGGTCACCTTCACCAAGGGGTGGGCATATTGCAGCAGCCAGCTCGATGTGGCGTGTCCCGCCTCATGGAAGGCGATTACCTTCTTCTCCTCTGGCGTGATAATCTTGTTCTTCTTCTCCAAGCCTCCGATGATGCGGTCTACAGCATCCAAGAAATCTTGCTTCTCAATCACTTCCTTGCCTTTGCGGGCTGCCATCAGGGCAGCTTCGTTACATACGTTGGCGATGTCGGCACCCGAGAAGCCCGGGGTCTGCTTGGCGAGGAATTCCTTGTCGACGTCGTCGCCCAGTTTTAGTCCGCGCATGTGGACCTCGAAGATTTCCTTACGGCCCACGATGTCGGGTAACTCGACGTAAATCTGTCTGTCGAAGCGGCCAGCACGCAGCAGGGCCTTGTCCAGAATATCGGCCCGGTTGGTGGCAGCCAGCACGATAACGCCCGAGTTGGTGCCGAAGCCGTCCATTTCGGTGAGCAACTGGTTCAGTGTGCTCTCGCGTTCGTCATTGCCGCCTGTGATGGCGCTGCGTCCACGGGCACGTCCTATGGCGTCAATCTCATCGATGAAGATGATGCACGGGGCCTTCGATTTGGCGTTATTGAACAGGTCGCGCACTCGTGAAGCACCCACGCCGACAAACATCTCCACGAAATCGGAGCCCGACAGGCTGAAGAACGGCACATTGGCCTCACCTGCCACCGACTTGGCCAAGAGGGTCTTACCTGTTCCGGGAGGGCCTACCAACAGCACGCCCTTCGGAATCTTGCCGCCCAGTTTGGTGTATTTTTCAGGGTTCTTCAGGAAGTCAACAACTTCCATAATTTCCACTTTGGCTTCTTCCAAACCTGCCACATCCTTGAATGTCACATTGACAGTACTGGTATTTTTGTCATATAGCTGTGCCCTCGACTTGCCAATGCTGAAGATGGAGCCTGCGCCCCCCATGCCGTTGCCCATGCCTCGCATGATGAAGACCCAAAACACGACGATAAGCAGCAGGGGCAGCATCCATGTCAACAGAAACTCCGACATCCATCGCGAACGGCTCACATTCTTGATATACACAGGGTTGTCGATATCCTGCTGTGCCGTCTCCACCATCTCCTCAAAGCGGTCCAACGAACCAATTTTATAGGTATAGTTGGGCCTCACGGTAGTGCCTCCCACCGATTGCGCCTCGGGGAAATGTTTCTTCAAGCCTTTCTCGTTAAGATATATCTCAGCGTCTTCCTTGTTGATCAGTTCAATCTTCGCAACCTCCTGGTTCTGCAGCATCTCAATCAGTTTTCCCTGATCCACTTCTTCCTGCACAGTCTCGTCCCTGCCGAAGAACTGCATACCAATCAGCAGGGCAAACAACACAGCATAAAGCCACATCATGTTGAAGCGTTTCTTCTTTTTGGGGTTACCGTTAGGCTGCTGGGGTACGTTAGGATTGTTGTTCTTTTCGTTCATTCCAATGATTTTGAATGGGTTAGTCTTCGTTTTGCTTCACAATTTTCTCGGCGTCTGCCCATAGCTCCTCCAGCTTGTAGTAGCTCCGTGCCGATTCGAGGAACACATGGACGACGACATCCACGAAGTCTATCAAAATCCATTCCGTATTGTCACGACCCTCGATATGATAGGGTTTCGCATGGGTCTTTTGGAAGACCATTTCCTCCACCCTGTCGGCGATGGCGTCCACTTGCGTCTTCGAAGGCGCATGACAGATGACGAAATAGTCCGTCACGGCGGTGGTGATTTCGCGTAAATCCAAAGTGACAATGTCCTTGCCTTTTACGGCTTCCATGGCCTCAATCGTCGTGGCCACAATCTCTTCTACGTTATCCGTTTGATGTCTTACTCTCATAGTTGAAAAATAAAGTGCAAAATTACTCATTTTTACATTATGGGAGCCCCATTTGCCAAAAAAACCGTATTTTTGGGCCATAAAATCCAACCTCACATGAAAGAAACTGATTCCCTCTTCTCCCCTATCACCACCTTCATCTTCGACTTTGACGGCGTGATGACCGACGGCACCGTTTTCTGCGACTTCGAGGGTCATCCCCTTCGTGCCACCAACGTGAAAGACGGCTACGCCCTGCAGTTAGCCTCCAAGCTCGGCTACCATGTGGCTGTCATCTCAGGGGCTGTCTGCCCTTCAACCATCGTCCGCATGAACAGCCTTGGTGTCACCGACGTTTTCACAGGCATCCCTAACAAGGTACTGAAACTCAACGAGTATATGAAGGATAAAGGACTGAAGCCCGAGGAAATCATCTTTATGGGCGACGACATCCCCGACATCCAAGTGATGAAACACGTAGGCCTACCCGTCTGCCCCGCTGATGCCGTGCCTGAGGTAAAGGAAATCAGCAAATACATCAGCGAGAGGCCTGGCGGCAAAGGCGCTGTCCGCGACGTGATTGAGCGCGTGCTAAAGGTACAAGGGAAGTGGATGACGGCTGAGGCGTATTCGTGGTAAAATGCGACCCTTATACGGGTTCTGTGACCTTTACTGCACAACAATTTTTCTATTCAATTCTACCCCGTCTTCATCCACACAACGGAGGCGATAGGTGCCTTTCTCCACATCGATAGGCATCTGGTGGTTGAGGCGGGTTTGGCCCAAAAACACGTCATTCAGTGTCCAGAAGATAGTCTTCTGAGGGTTACGGTGGGCAATCTCGAAAACAACCTGCTGACGGTCACCCTTGATGCCTATCGGGATGGTCACTTTGGCATCGTTTTTGGGATACACAAACGCCATCACATCATCGGGATGGGCCGAGCCACAACCCGGATAGAACGCCGGCATGGGTCGGAACAGCGGCGAATGTTTCTTGTAGAACCATTCCATCACGGGTGGAAGCACAAAAAACACATCATAGCATTTCTGGTCGACGGGATAGCAGTCGGGAAGCACCTGATACTGCCGTGAGGCATCAAGGAACACCTTTTTATGATAAGGGCACACACCCGTCTTGTTCTCCACATTGCAGACGCGAATCTTCTTGGTGTGCTGACAAAACTCCGACTTGGGATAGCCCGACTCGGCGCAGACCTCAATCTCAACGCTTTCAGAGGTGTTCTCCGGATATCGGTAGCTGTCGTTCAGCTTACCAATCACGTCAAACAGGATGGGGGCTGCCACACCCACTCCTGTCAGTCCCGGACGGCCCTCGCCATCGGCATTACCAGCCCAAACGCCCACCACATACCGGTCGGTAAGACCTACCGCCCAAGCATCCTTGAATCCAAAGCTGGTACCCGTCTTCCAAGCCACCTGCGCCGAAGATGAGAACCCTCCCCATCCCATCTGGTCCACAGGTCGGGTCAAACCCTGCATCACATGGAAGGTCTCAGCGATAGCTTCGGCTGAGAAGGGCGACTCCTTCTCATCGATTTTGGCGTTATAGTTCTCATTCACATGAACCGCCAACTTGCGCCCCATCTTGACATAGGCGTTGGTGATGTCGTAAAGCGAAGCCTCGCTGCCGCCCACAATGAGCGACAGACCGTAATGCTCGGCATCAAAGACGATACCCTTCAGCGGCAATTGCTTCAGCAAGGCGTGAAAACGTGGCTGACCGTATTCGCGCAGCAGATGCACAAAGGGGGCATTCAGCGAGTTCTGCAGGGCTTTGTCGGCAGGTACCGCGCCCCAATACTCGCCGCTGTAGTTCTTTGGCGTGAAGCCCGAGAGGCTCATGGGGATGTCGGGCAGCATCATCTCAGGCAACAGAGTGCCTTCGTCGAGCATGGCGGCAAAGAGGAAGGGTTTCAGGATGCTGCCTGTGGAGCGTTGCGCCTTCACCATATCCACCATCACCGCATCGGTGGCGTTCCGGTTGTTGCCCACGTAAGCCACCACCTCGTCATTCAGATAGTCCACCACATACACCGCCGCGTTGTCGATGTTGTTCAACAGGTTGGTCTCATGGTGCCGGTCCGTGATGTCCAGCACGGTCTGCTGCAAGCGGTAGTCGAGGGTCGAGGCGATTTGTTCCCCGTGATGCCGCTTGTCCTGGTCGCTGAGGTAGTGGTATGCCAGCATGGGCATCTCGAAAGGCTTTTCAGGGATATTCTCCATCATGGCCAGTTCGCAGTCTTCTTCCGTGAGTCGCGGCACACGAAAACGCTTGGGGATAAAAGTTGTGGAGCCCGGCAGACGTTGCAGCAGTCCGTCGCGTTTCTGCAACAAACGCTCGCGCGAGCGACCCGGGTGAATCATTGCTGGGGCATTGGGCAATACCGCCAGGGTGGCTGCCTCAGCCCACGAGAGCTCATCGGGGGTGGTGTGGAAATACCGCCAGGCAGCAGCATCGATGCCCACCACATTACCACCGAAAGGCGCATTTGCAGCATACATATCTAATATAGACCTCTTGGAATAGCGCAACTCCAGCCGCATGGCCAGGATGACCTCCCAGAGCTTTTCTCCGTAGGTGCGTGGCGGGTTGTCGCGTGAGAGGCGTACCACCTGCATCGAGAGGGTGCTGCCCCCTCGCACCACTTCGCCAGCCTTCATGTTGTCGATGAATGACTTGACGAACGAAATGGGATTGAATCCCGGATGAAAGAAAAACCAGCGGTCTTCGTATTCCAACAGGCAGGCGATATACTTCGGGGAATAATGATCGGTAGCGGGGAAACGCCACTGTCCGTCGTCGGCAATCTTCGCCCCAAGCAACTCGCCATTCCTTGCCGTCAACACGGTGGAATAGGGCTTGTCAAAATGCGGCACCGGGATGCACAGAAAGACAACAAAAAGGCCCGCAAGAACAAGTAGGGCGACTTTCGTCTTCTTATGTCTTGCGAGCCTTTTCATTACCCAACTACTTCACCATTACTTCACCACGCAACCGCGGGCCGGCACGTTGTAGAAGATTTCGTTGTTGTACATATCCTCGCAACGCACGGCGGGAATCATGTAGTTGCCCTCGCAGGTGGCATTGGCTTTCAGGGTGAAGGTCTTCTTCGAACGCGGCATGAGGTCGAAGTAGAAGTAAGCCCTGTCGTCGCGCATGTCGATGTGCTTGGCACCTTCGTTACCCATTGGCTCACCGCTCACTCGGTCGTTCACCGGCTCCCAGCCCGAAGGCAGGAAGTACGACAGTGCCAGCTCGGTGACCTGATACTCGCTCGGGTTGTTCACCGTAATCTGGACTCTCACGTCGGTGCCCACAGCGAGGTTGGCAGGATTCAGCGGGTTACCGTTCTTGTCGTAATAGCTTACCGTCATCTTGATGAAGTTGCCGCTCTCGTTCATGTCGTACTCGGCTACCGAGGTCTTGGTGAACACGTTGGCCATCAGCTTCTGGTCGCTGTTGTTCTTGATTTCAACCGTATTGCTGCCCAGTCGCGGAGTGAAGGCAAAGCCTGCCGAAGCCATATTGCTGTTGAGGCTGCGCTCCTCCCCGTTCACCTTGACGGTGGCTGAGAGGTTGGTATTGGCGATGTTCATCTTCTCAGCATACTTGCCCAGGACGAAGAGCGAGAAGGCGGTGGTCTGGGTATCCATCCAGCGGTCGCTGCTCATCATACGGCACACGGTGTTGATGTTGTTCTGCACCGTCTGTGCATCCACGTCGCAAAGCATCTGCACGTAGGTGTAGAAAGCCAGGTCGCGGGTGCGCGAGCCGAACGAGGTGTAGTAGTCCGACATGGCCTGTCCTTCCTCCAACACCGGCAGCAGACCTTGCGCTATGGTGGTCTTACCCGTCAGGGCGAAGGAAGCGGCGGCAAGGGCCTTGGTGAGGGTGTACTTCATGTCGATCTCCTTGAAACGGTTCATGGCACCCATCTCGGCTTTGCCGGCAAGCGCCAGCACGAAGAGGCGGTAGGCCTGTATGGTCTCACCCTGCTTGAAGTCTGGATTGTTCTTCCACTGTTTGGCGATATTGGCCTGGTAGTTCAGCAGGCTGTTCACGAAGTACATCGGCACATTGAAGCCCTGCTTCTGCGCCTCCACGAGGAAGTGCAGCGCGTAGATTTCAGTCCACGGGTCGGTGTATTTGCCACCCACCCAGTTCGACATCGAATTGTCGGAGTTTTGGTACAGCTTCAGGTTGGTGACAGCGGCCTCCACATGGTTCCTCATAGCCTCTTTCTCTCTGTCTTCAAGTTGGATGAAGTAGTTCAGATAGAGCTGCGGGAAAGCCTTCGAGGTGGTCTGCTCCAGGCAGCCGTGCGGATAGTCCATCAGATAGTCGATGCGTCCGAAGAGGTCGATGGGCAGCAGCGACGACACGGTGATGTTGCCTTGCTGTGTGCCTTCCATACCAGCCTGCTCGAAGGGGATGCTCACCGTCTGTCCGGCCTCAATCTCCTGCGTCAGGGTATTGCGACGCTCGGCGTAAGGCATACGGATGGGCATCTGGGTCGTCGACTCGGCAGTATAACCGTCTCCCGTCACCAAGAGTTTCAGCTCGGCATTACCCAAAGTCTTGGGGATATTGGTCCTAATGGCAATCAGGCCCTCGCCGTTGGCGTCAATCGTCACTGAGGTAGGCAGTGCCGCCAAGGGTTCCAGGTTCTTGTTGTCGAACTTCACTTGCAGGGTCTTGTTCTTCATCGTGGGGGCCTGCACCTGAACCTTCAAGTTGAGCTCATCGCCAGGAGCCACCACACGCGGTGCCGAGGGATAAAGGTTGATCGGGTCGACCACCGTCATGCGTTTCTCAGACGCGCCGAAAGCCTTGGCGTCGCCCTTAGCCACCACCATGAAGCGCAGCGCACCTGAGCACTGGGGCACCTCGATGGTATGGGTGTTGGTCTCTCCCGCCTTCATGTCGAAAGGTCCCATGGTGACGGCGTAGGCCTTAAAGCGGTTGTCCAAGGTGACCTCCTGGTTGAGGATGCCATCGCCACCAATTGCATACACTGAGCCCAGCTCACCGCTGAAGGCGTCGATGACAGCAGCGTAGTTATCCCAGGTGCGGACGCTCAGCGCCTGCTTGCCGTTGAAGTAGCCGTAAGGGTTTGGGGTCTTGTAGTTGGTCAGGCCGAGGATGCCTTCGTCCACAATGGCCAAGGTGTAGGTCATGCTCTGCTTGTTGGCCTCAGCCACCTTCACCTCCAGTTTCTTCTGGGTGTTGGCAGTCTCAGGCACCTGTATCACAGGCTCGAGATGCATCTTACGATTCTCCACCTTCACCGGCACCACGCCGTAGAGGCGGATGGGCATATCGTTGGCGGCGTTATGCGGCTGTATCAAGGCCACATAGACATACACATTGGGAATCATCTCGTCGGTGGCGGTGATTTCCACCTTGCCTTCCTTGCCGAGCTTGTCGAGCAGCAGGGTCTGTATCACCTTGTCGTTGGCTTCCACGGTGACAAGGGCCTTGGCCTCGTCGTTGGCGGGGAAGGTGACCACCATCTTGTCGCCCACCTGATAGTTGTCGGCTGAAGCTTTTATTGACAGCTGGGCCGGAGCGCCCGATGCGGAAGAACTGTGTCCATAGCCCCAGTCGAAGGTAAGGACTTTGGCGAACTTGTTGCCGCCTTGTTCGTCGCTGACCACAAGGAGGTAGCTACCCCATTTCTCGTCAGGGATGTTGAAGGTGACCGCAGTGGTGCCGTTGCAGGTCAGAGTGCCGTTCTGCACGGGAGCCTTGTAGGTACCCGATGCATAGCGTTGCAGCGTCCAGCAGTCCTCGTCGTCCGCCGACCACCACCAGTAGGAATCCAGTTTGTAAAGGGCGTAGTCCAGGTTGACAGCCGACTTGTAGGCCGTTCCCTTCTCTCCTACCAAAGCGATATTGAAGGTCCAGTCCTTGCCGGTGTCGTAGTAGCTGCCGTATTTCGACGTCGTCTTGGGAAGCTCCACACCCACGTAACGCTCGAAGGGCGAGACGCGGCTCTTGAACGAGGCAATGCTGAAGTCGCCGCCCTGCTCAAACACCTTCACCGTGAAGGTGGCGTTCATCATCTGCGAGGCATAGACATCCTCCATGGGACCGAAGCCCACATCGGCCACGCCTTCCGAATTGAGCTTACCGCTGAAGAGCGACAGCTCCTCGGGCTCGAAGCTCTGGGTCTCGTTGACGAAGGTATAGTTCTTGAAGTTGTCAAACTCCGTCAGGCCACCGCGCAACACGGCATCCACCTCAGCCCTCAGGCCAACGGCCTTCATGCCGTTGAGCCACTTCGAGAACAAGGCGACACGATCCTTCTCGCTGAGGCTGATCACCTCGGGCAGTTCAAACTTAATCTCCAAGCGGTTGGGCTTCACCGTCTCCACGCGGAGGTTCTGCGTGACGACCTTGTTGCCCACCTTGAAACGAGCCAGCCACAGGCCCGTCTCGTCGCTGACGTCGGTGGTTACGCGGAAGCAGTACAGTCCGTTCACGGGATTTATATTCACTTGCTTGGCATAAAGCATCCCGGTGGCATCCACCACCTCAAGCACGACGGGATAGTTCTCCGGTAGGGCATCCTCGGGGTCATTCAGCATCAGGTTGAGCTGCAACTCGTCACCCGGGCGCCATACGCCCCTGTTGGAATAGGCAAAGGCCGAGACGCCTTTCTCGACCGACTCACCCGCCACGTCGAAACGACTATACGACAAGGAATTGCCGTCGGTCAGCTTTATCACCGACTTGCTGCCCTTCTTGTCTGTCACCACCACAAAAGCGGGGCGGTTCGGGCACTGCAAGCGGACGTAGCCGTTGGCATCGGTGCTGCCTTGAATGAGTTCCTGCTTCTGGAAGTTGTAGGTGACCACCTGGGCACCCATCGCAGGTGTGGCGTCCGAGATGCGGTAGACGAAGACATCCACCACATCGTTGCGTCCCATCTTGGCGGTGACGGCCAGGTCGCTCACCACGATGTTTTTCTTCTCCTCCACATAGTTATAGAAGTAGTATCCATTGGGGTCGCCCCAATCACCGTCGTAGCGGTATTCCTTGTAGTCCGAGCGTTGTCCGTCCCAGAAGTCGGCTTCCATCTGTGCATTGTCGGCTTCCTCCTCCTTCCTCATCTCCTCTGAGGCAAAAGTGTAGTCGGCAGGACCGAAGTCGAGGCTCAACTGATACATTGCACCTGGCTCAACACTGACGTAGTCCGACAGCACGATAGGGAACGTCTTCCACTGTGTGGGATATGGATTGTCGATTTGCAGACGCACCTTGCGCTCCAGTCGGCCAGCCTTGCGTACGCCGTAGGTGCCATTCAAATCGTTGTCCTGCAAGAACGAGAGGATGTTGTCGTCGAAGATACGGACGATGCGCAGCGTCACCGCATTGAGGCACACCGCGTCGAAGTATACTGTCGTCTCGTCCACATCTGGGATGATGACGCCGTTGTCGGTCCAGCGCACCTTAGGCTGGTAGTCCATCAGGTCAAAGCCATATTCCACGTCCTCCTGAAGCACCTGACCCGAGGCACTACGGATGCCTGACGATACCGTCATCTCCAGGTCTTCAAGCTGATAGTCGTAAAGACTGCTCTTGTCGAAGAAGAAGCTCACCTTGTTATCCACGATATCCGAGCGGTAGCCCAGCTTGCGGTTGAAGTCGATGAAGCCGTTCAGGTTTTGGTCTTGCTTGAGGGGCTGTGAGAAATAAAGCACGCCCTGTCCAGCCGAGTTGTCCACCTCAAACTTCACCGGACGGAAGTCGTCCTTGGCATAGATGGGCAGCTCGCAGGTCATCGCCTTGCCAGCTTCCAGTTTGGCGCCGTCGAGGGTCACCTTCAGCGTCCACTCAGCGTCTTTTCTCGTGATGCCTTGCACCCTGATGTCGAAAAGGCGACCGCCCAGCGAGGCGGCAGTCACGTTGTAGTTCCTTCTAGTGCTGGCGTCCACCATCTCCGTCACGTCGTCGTCCACGGGGTTGACGAAAGCGACGATAAGGCTGTAGTCCATCTTGCCCTCCTCAGAGCACACGGGATAAGCGTCCACGAGGCTGTAGTTCTGACGACGCACTGCGAAGCCGAACTGCAAAGGCTGCGTGTCGCCGGCATCCACGAAGTCGCTGATACGGAAGTCGCAGGTATAGCTCTGATACGAGTCGATGTCGTCATACTGGAATCCGACGGTGGTCTCGTCAATCCAGACGACCTTACCTTTCAGCGCCGGGGTAAAGCTGAAGGCTTTGGCGGGCAACGGCTCGCCGTATTTCAGTTTCATCGTCTCGGGGCTCTTGAAGCGTACCACGATGGGCTCGCCCTTGGTGATGGCACCCGAGGTGAAGCCGTCCAGCAAAGGCAGCAGGGCCTCGCTCAGCGGACGCAGTTGTTCCACAATCATGGCAGGCGCGGCGACAGGGGCTTTCTTGACGCAGGCCTGTGCCAAGCCCAGCAACAACGCAGCGGCAATCAGGCAGATGCCGCCGGCTCTTCTCATTATTTTCCTTGTATTCATAGCGTTGATATTTTAATGATTCAACAAAAATCAGTCTTTATTTGCTCGACTTCTCCGACGTGAAGCTGTCCCAAGGATGTTGTCCACGGGAGGTAGCATAATAGGCATCGATGCTCTTCTGCAGATGATTCATAAAGTCATCGTATTCATACATTCCGTTCGGAGCCTTCTCCAAGCCCGTGAAACTAAGCTCGTATGACATCGGCGGATTCTCCAAATCCATCTGTTTCATGCCACGAATCTGGTCTGTGCTTTGATACACAAGTCTTGCATGGACATAGCGCTTGGGATGAGTACCTTCCGTTTCAGCCCATTGCTCCAGCACCAGCTTGAAGCCGATGGGAGTTTTGGGTTCGATGGTATTGGGCAGTTCGAAAGGAGTGGCTCTCAAGGCTGCCAACACAGAGGCAATCATCGAGTCGTGTGAGCAGAGGAAAGCGAACTTATGCCCTTCGGGGAGCATCTCTGCCTGAATCCTTTTCAGCATGCAATGGCTGATGTTGACCGAGATGATGGGGGCTTTAGTGAACAGGATGTCGCCATAGTAGTCCTTGACGTAACCCAGCCGTTTCCAGTCGTTGAAGCAGAGTCGGCGACCAAAGGCGGCATCCCTGGCGTTTTCCATCTCATAATACTGCAGCACGAAAGCGTCGCTGGCCATGTTGGCATCCTTCAGGCCGCCTTGCATCGTGGGCTCCAAGGGTTTCCCGTTCTTGTCATAGAAATCAAGGTTAACACCGACGTATGGGTCGAAATGTGCCGTGCCGTGTTTACGGGCATATTCAGAGTTTTTCATCCTCAGAATCTTCTCCAAAAACGCATAGGAAGGAGCTTGCAGCTCGCCCAACTCGCGGTAGGCCTCCGCTTTAAAAGCTTCGTGATTGAAAGTACCGTCTTGTATGCTGTGGTCGTTCAGCAGCGGGAGATAATCCGGGTCGGGGTATCCCTCTTTCCCATCCTCGTTCACTTTGTAATCCACGGGTACCGTCATGAGGGGCAACATACTCGCGGCGAAAGCCCGAGCCGTGGCGATGGTGCGTTGCTTCGAACTGGCGCCGAAATAGACATCCGCGCTGTCCAATACGAAATGCTCGTTGTCAAGCCACAGGCGATAATACTCGCCAAACAGCATTTCCAAGGCGCCGCCTCTCAAGGTGAGATAGCTACCCGGCACCGACCATCGGGTCCATTGGTACCCGTTGCCCGTCATCTCATCAAGGGTAGTGAGGTATTGTTCCAAAGGCGCACGGACGCTATGGCGGCTGACGATGGTGACTTTTTCGAGTCTGAGCCCCTGTTGGGCATAGACGAAACTGCTCAGCAAAACAAGCAGCGCAAAGATGAAAGCACGAGATTTATTCATACACATTCAATTACTATCTGTAACGGTTTTAGTTTAATCGATTAGTATTACCGATGCAAAGATAGAAAATTTTTGTTTATATCGAGCAAGGAATTTGCACAAAAACACCTGTTGTCCCACGCATCATTAAAATGTTGATACGGCCTTAGTGTCCCACTGTCCCTTTAAAGGGACAGTGGGACAGGGACAGTTGTGACACTTTGGCAATCAAGCCAGAGACAAGTTAGAGTTAAGTTAGAGTTGTATCAGAGTTGAGTCAGTGTTGAGTCAGAGTTAGACGGTAGTTGAGTAAGAGTTAGGCAGCTTAAAGTCAGAGCTGGACGGTATTTCAATGTGCATATTGGGGGACTTTGGCAACAGTTGCTACAGTTAAAAAATCAGGCTGCCTCTGGAAAAAAGGGACACGAAAGATATACCAAATGCACGTTCAATACTTCCCCTTCAGCGTCAAACCAAGATAGAAACGGTCCACCGGCTCCTTCACCTGCAGGTCGTTGTCCATGCGGACGAAGGCCGACAGCCAGTAGCGACGCGCCAAACGGTAGTCGACAGACAGCATCGTGCGCAGGTTGTCGACATAGCTGCCTCGCGGGTCGTTGGTGAGCCAAAAGAGCTCGGTGGAGAGCGCGTACTTGAAGCGGCTGTTGATGGGCTGCCAGATGACCTTCAGACGGTTGCGGCAATACAGTTTGGGGTTGACGCGATGTTCACCTGTAGCATGGTCTAAGAATGTGCCTATCAGTTTGGTACGCACCTGAAACTTAAATTGGCGGTACTCCTCGGTGTAAGTGGCCTGCACTCCCAGACGTCCTCGGTTCTCGTAATAGCCCCGGTCGTTGTAGCGGCGGATGTAGTCGACGGCAAGACCTAGATTCAGGCGGTTGTGCAGACAGCTGTAGTCCACCCCCACCGAGTTGAGCCAGCGGTCGAACTGGGTGCAGTTGTTCTTGAAACGCAGTTCCTCCTCCACCGACAGTCCGAACGGCCCTCCCAAACCGGCAGAAGCCTCAGCAGAGAGGATGGCACCAAAGTCGGTGACACGCTCGCTCTGCGCGAAGGCCCTGACGGTGGCCAGCAACAGCACTATGAGGCACAGATTCTTCACTTATTCAAAATCCTTCAGCTTGGTGACAGTGTCGATGGTGTTCACCTCATCATCGATGGGTTTGTAGTACACCTTCACAAAAGCCACGTCGCGCAGGTAGTCAATATGCCCCACCTCCACCTTACTGATATCCAATCCCGTGCGCTCGATAAGGTCGGCCTTCAGGTCATCCTCCTTGCCGTGCTTGGTGTTCTCGATGCGGTCATAGAGGACAATCTTGGTGGCGGTATGCTTGAGCAGCTTGGTGCCGTCGAGCAGCCAGACAATCAGGACGGTGAGCAGGTTGACCATCAGCAACTCCGAGTAGCTCGTCGAGAGGGCCATGCCGTTGACGATGCTCAGACCCATCACCACGAAGAGGTAGGTCATCTCGCGTATCTTGATGGTCTCCGTCCGGTAGCGTATCATACCGAAGATAGCAAAGAGACCGAGGGCATAGGCGATGTTCATCTTCATGTTCTCCATCAGCGAGATGATGAGGAAGATGACCACGGCGAACATCAAGAAGGTGAAGTAATAGTCCTTGCGGTTGGCCTTCTTGTAGTAGAAGCAGTGGATGATGACCCAGCAGACGAGGAAGTTGAAGGCGAAGCGGAGCAGCATGGTCCATAGGCTCTGCGCGTCGAAGAGCGGCACGCCGAGGAAGTCCATCGAAGAGGTGCCGCCGCCAAACTCGCGGGCAATGTCGGGGTCGAAATCCTGTAGGTTGATTTGTAGTAGATTCATATTGTTTTCAATTTTTCTATTCGTCTCAGTTTCTTCTTAAACCGGTTCTGCTTTACCTCGGGACGGGTCAGGCAGGTGCCGATGCAGTATTTGCTGACCTTGAAAGGCCGGATGCGCAGGTCGAACAGTACGTCCTTCAGCAGCGAGTGGGCGCGACCGTCCTGCTTGAGTTCCATCACCGCTACTGGACCCATCGAGGCCGTATTGCCGCTGCGCAGGTTCTCGAAGCGCAGGTTGCAGTCGATGGTGAGGCGCTCGGTCTTGCCGTAGTTCACCAAGGTGAAGCGGTCGAACAGGGTGACGAGGTGAGGGCTCAGTGAGCTGACCTCGTAGGGCTGTTTTTCCGCCAAGAAGGCTGCAGCCTCGGGGTCGTCGATGATGTTGGCAATGGGCTCCACCTCGATGCGTTTCTTCTTGGTGCGGCCCTTGTTGTTCTTGTGCTTCACCTCACAGAAGGTGAGATGAGAGTCGACGTAGGTGCGCACCCTCACCTTGTCGCGCACCAAGTGGCGGTCGTGGTGGATGAGGTACATCGTCAGCTCGGGCGTGTCGTAATAGACGGTGCTGTAGGGCGACAGACGGTGACCCTCCACCTCCTGGGCATAGTAGGCATCGCAGATGCGCAGCAGGATGGTGCGGAGCTGCTGTTCCGTGACGACGTATTTCGTGTCGATACGGTTCATCAGCTTCACGGCACTCATCTCGCCCAACGTGATGGGCTTCATGCCTTGCACTATGCCGAGGATTTCTTCCACCTTCGGGCTTATTTGGGCACGTATTCGAAGGTCTTCACCGCCTCCAGCTTGCCATTGGGATAGTAGTTCTTCTGGCATTTCTTGGTGCCGTCCTCGTTGTATTCGTACTTGCGGATGCGCACCACCTTGTCGCGGTCGTTGTATTCAATCTCGCGCGTCACCTTGGCGGTGATGTCGCTGTTCTCGGGGTACTCGAAGACGATGCGCCATTTCTGTCCGTAGGTGGCGTATTCGATTTCCTCAATCTTGCGGCCCATCTCGTCGTAGGTGGTCACGCGGTCAAGGAAGGCGCGCTTGTCGCCTGCCGCCGTGTTCCATTCCTTCAGCACCATGCCCTTGCGGTTCTCGCGCTTGACAATGGTGCTCTCAGAGACCGATTGGGCAAAGGCTCCTGCACCGATGGCGATGAGAGCCAAAACTAAAACCAGCTTTCTCATATCTTAGACATTGATTATGACCTCAAACTGTTCCGGCAGCAGATAGACGTATCCGGCCTCGTCGACAAAAATTTCCTGGTAGATGAACTGGGGCACCTCGTCGAAGTCCTGCGTGACGGTGAACACCTCATAGTCGCCCGGCAGCAGCTTCTGGAAAGCGAACCAGCCATCAGGACCCACGCGGGTGTCGTCGAAGGGGACGTCCTCACCCACCCTGCGGATGTAGACGCGATGCTCGCAAGCCCAGCCCTCACCACGGTAGCTGCCGTTGTGATAATAGGCAGCATGCACACGGCCTTTCACGACGGAAGTACCGTAAGCTTTGCCGTCGTGGATGTATAGTGTGGGCAGTTGGGCCACCTCTCCCCTTTGCAGGTTGACGGTTTGATACACCGGCACCTTCTCGCCCGAGGGCAGAGTACTATAGGCATACACGGTGTATTGGCCAGGCAGCAGGTACTCGAACCGGTACATTCCGTCGGCTCCTGTCTCGGCATCGTCGCCAAAATAGGCCTCGTCGCCGTAAACGATGAAAACATCCGTCTTGGCCGCCGCCATGGTATCAGGCGTCAGCGTGTAGTCGTCGTCGGGGTGATGCACCAGCTTGACGAAGCCTTGCACCGTTCCAGTGCCGCCTAAGCCAGGTCCTTTGTTGCAGGCGGGCAGCAACAGCAGCGCGGCGACAAGTGTCATAAGTAGTTTGATGGTCTTGTTCATATTCATCGTATTTGCGGTTTGCTATCCAATTTTAGTGCCAAAGTCATCGATGTTGTCGCAAATCTTTTTCAGCACGTCGACAAACGTCAGCACGTCCTCCTCGGGGATGCCAGCCATAGCCTTGTTCATCGTCTCAATGGCGAGCTGCTTGGTGGAGTCTTTCAACGCCATGCCCTCCTCGGTCACCACGATGTTGTTCACACGTCGGTCGTCTTTCGACACCGAGCGGGTGACGAGGCCTTTCTTCTCCAGGTTGTCAACAAACTGCGTCACCGAGTTTTTGTCCTTCTGGATGATGTAGGCAATCTCCTGCTGGGTCAGCGTGCCCTCGTTCCACAGGGTATCCATAACGAGGTACTGCTCCGCCGTCAGGTTGACGTTGTTCTGCCTGAACACCTCGGCGAGGTATTTCTTCAACCTGCAATTCAGTATGTTAACGTAGACGCCGGCTTGCTTGACGAGTATCATATCACGGGATCCTCATATTGGGCACCTCGGTGCCGTCGTAGTAGCCCTTGTCGAGCTTCTGGCGCACTTCGGCGAAGGCGTTCAGCGTATAGTTGACGTCGTCCATCGTATGAGCCGCCGTGGGGATGATACGGAAGATAATCATGCCCTTGGGGATGACGGGATAAGTGATGACCGAGCAGAAGATGCGGTAGTTCTCGCGCAGGTCCATGGCGATGTTGGTGGCTTGCACCACGTCGCCCTGCACGTGTACGGGAGTGACGCAGGCCTCGGCGGGACCGATGTCGAAGCCCAGGTCTCGGAAGCCCTTCTGCAAGGCACGGGTGACCGTCCACAACTGCTTACGCAGGGCGTCGCCCTCAGCACTACGGATAATCTCCAAACGCTTCTCGCAGCCTTCCACGATGGCCAGCGGCAACGACTTGGCATACATCTGTGAGCGCATATTGTAGCGGAGGAACTCAATCACATACTTCGGGCCAGCCACAAAGCCGCCGATGATGGCCATTGCCTTGGCGTAGGCACCAATGTAGATGTCGATGTCGTCCATCACACCGAAATGCTCGGAAGTGCCGCGTCCGGTGGGACCCATCACACCGAAGCCGTGGGCGTCGTCGATGAGGATGCGGAAGCTGTATTTCTTCTTCAGCGCCACAATGCCAGCCAGGTCGCCCAAAGCACCCGTCATACCATAGACGCCCTCGGTGATGACCAGGATGCCGCCTCCGGTCTTGGCTACCACCTCGGTGGCGACCTTCAGCTTCTTCTCCAAGTCTTCCATATTGTTGTGGCGGTATTTATACTTGTTGCCAATATGCAGGCGGATACCGTCGAGCAGGCAGGCATGGGCCTCGTTGTCGTATACGATGACGTCGTGGGGCGAGGTCAGGGTGTCGATGGTCGACACGATGCCCTGATAGCCGAAGTTGAAGAGGTAGGCGGCCTCTTTCTTCTCGAAGTCGGCCAGTTCACGCTCGAAATGCTCGTGCATGCGGGTGTGACCCGTCATCATGCGGGCTCCCATAGGGGCAGCGAGGCCGTATTTGGCGGCGGCTTCGGCATCCACGCGACGAATCTCGGGGTGGTTGGCCAAACCCAAATAGTTGTTCAAACTCCAACAGAGCACCTCCCTGCCGTTGAAAGTCATGCGGGGACCAAGTTCACCCTCAAGACGCGGGAATGCAAAATAACCGTCAGCGCGTTCGCGATACTGCCCTATCGGGCCACCGGAATCCTTTGATATTCTTTCAAAAATGTCCATTGTATTATGTTGAATTGTTGATTGTTGATTTGTTGAAATGTCTGTTGAATTGTTGGCGACAAAATTAGTAAATATATTGATTATCCCAGCGTCAAGGATTTATTTTTATCTTTGCAGCCAAAATAAGCACACCATGTTAGACCTGAAAGGAAAAACAGCACTCATCACCGGCGGCGGCACCGGCATCGGACGCAGCATCGCCCTGCACTTGGCCCAGGAAGGCTGCCACCTTGTGCTGACTGGACTGGGAATCAACGACTTGGAAAACGTCAAAGCCGAGTGTGAGACCTACGGCGTGCGCGCCTACGCCACAGAGACGCAACTCGACGACTACGCCTCCATCGACCGCCTCTACGACTATGTGATCGGACAAGGCCTGAGCATCGACCTCTTCGTGCTCAACGCAGGCATCTCGCAGCGCGAAAAAGCCTTGGATACCGACATCAGCGTGGACGAGAAAATCCTGAAGATTGATTTCCTCAGCGGGGTATATCTCGTCAAGAAGTTCAAGGAAATGATTCTCGCCAAGGAGCATGTGCAGTTTAGCGTCACCACTTCCCTTTCGGGCTTGTTCGGCTTCCCGCTGCGCTCGGCCTACTGTGCCGCCAAGCATGCACTGTTCGGTTTCTATGAGTCGCTGGAGCTGGAGTATGACAACATCAACGTCACCTTCCTCATCCCCGGACGCATCAACACGCAAATCAGCAAGAGTGCCCTTCACGGCGACGGCAGCGCCCACGCCAAGATGGACGCGGGGCAGGCCAACGGCCTCGATGTGGACAAATGCGGCGCCATCGCGGTTCGCGCCATCAAGCGGCAGAAGCACCGCAAACTGATTGGACGCTCAGAGCTGCTGATGGCCCATATCCATAAATATTGCTTACCTTTGTATTACAAACTATCGCGTAAAATATCAGCTACATAACACTACCATGAAAGAAAAAGTCATCTGCGGCATACAGCAAGTGGGCATCGGAGTCCCAGACTTCGTGGAAGCCTGGAAATGGTATTACGACAACTTCGGTTTCGAAATCAAAATCGTCGACGACGAGGGCGTGGCAGAACGCATGCTGCCCTATACAGGCGGCAAGCCCCAACCCCGTCGCTCAGGCATCGCCGTCAACATACGCGGCGGCGGCGGCTTCGAGATTTGGCAACCCAAGGGGCGTGAGCTCAACTACCTGAGAGAGCCTGTGCGCCTGGGCGACCTCGGTATCCTCATCGCCAAGGTGAAGACCCCCGACATTGAGGCGGCCTACAACACCTTTATCAACAGAGGCCTCGACGTCATCAGCCCTATCATGACCTCACCCGCCGGACAGAAGGAGTTCTTCATGAAAGACCCCTACGGCAACCTCTTCCAACTGGAGCAGGACGATTACGTCTTCATCGACGAGAAGAAGCTGACAGGTGGTGCCAACGGCGCCGTCATCGGTGTGAGCGACATCGAGCGTTCCCTCCCCTTCTACACCCAACTTTTGGAGTACGACAAAGTCGTCTTCGACCAGACCGGTGTCTTTGACGACCTGGAAGCTTTGGAAGGCGGCAAATTGAAGCTGCGCCGCGTCATCCTGGAACGCTCCAAGCCCATCGAGGGGCCTCTGAGCCGCATCATGGGCACCTCGCATCTAGAACTCATCCAATGCGTCGATGGTCCCGGCAAAAAGCTCTACGCAGGTCGTTATTGGGGCGACCCGGGCTATATCCACCTCTGCTTTGACGTGCGCAACATGCCTGCCGTGAAGGCACAGACCGAGGCCATGGGACATCCCTTCGTCTGTGATAGCGGCGCCGACTTCGGCATGGGCGACGCCAACGGGCATTTCACTTACGTAGAAGACCCCGACGGCACCCTCATTGAGTTTGTGGAGACCTACAAGATTCCCATCGCCAAAAAGTTCGGCCTCTATCTCAACCTCGCTAACAAGGACGACCACAAGCCTTTGGGCATCCTGAAGCTGCTGCGCTTCGCCAAAGTCAAACGCGAGAGCATCAAATAAAAAAAGCCGGCCCGAAGGTCGGCTTTCTTTGTGTGTTAGCTTATCTATTACTTGATACCCAGTTTAGCCTTCACGTCCTTGGTGGCGTCGATGGCGTCGTCGCTCACGTAGACGGTAGCACCCGTGGCGAGGTCGAGGATATAGGTGTAACCCTTCTCCTTACCCACGGCGTTGATGGCGTTCTGAATCTTGTCGAGGATGGGCTTTAGCACCTCAGCGCGCTTGGCCTCAAACTCGTTCTCGGCGTTGGCCTGGAACTGCTGGATACGGTTCTGCAGGTCGACGATTTCCTTTTCCTTCGACTGCTTCACCAGGTTCGACATCGTGGCTTGGTTGGCTTCGTAGTCCTGCAGTTTGTTCTGGTACTCGGTAGCCATAGCCTGCAGCTGGCTCTGCAATTCATTGTAATAGTTCTCCATCGACTTCTCAGCGGTGGTTCTCTCAGGCATAGCCTCCAGAATCTCAGCCGTGTTGACGTGTGCAATCTTCACTTGGGCTTGGGCCACGCCGCTCATCACGAACAAGGCGATACCCAAAAACATCACTTTAAACAAATTCTTCATTATTGTACTGGTTTTTAATAATTTAATTCATATTTTGTTCACAAAGGGACTGCAAAGATAGGAATATTTTGCATTGCTCGGCTGTGAAGCCCTTATTTTTTGGTGTTCGGTTTGGATGAGTTACCGCTGGCAGGTCTGCTTCCGCTGCTGCTTGTACCCGTGGTAGCGGCACGCTTACGATCCTCACGACGCACGGTCTGCATCACGTTGCCAAGCTGGTCAAGCACATCGTCGCTGACGTCGTTCTTGTCGCTTGCCCACAGGATGGAAGTACCCGAGGCCATATCGAGGATGAAGCCATAGTTCTTCTGTTGAGCCAGTTCCTGCATGGCCGTATAAACCTTCTCTTGGATGGGTTGAATCAGCTCGGTACGCTTCTGATAGAGTTGACCCTCCGAGCCGAAGTACTGCATTTGCAGGTTCTTGGCTTCTTGTTCCTTGGCGATGATGGCCTGCTCGCGCGCACGCTTCTGATCCTCAGAGAGGAGCAGCATCTCGGTTTGATACTTGCTGTACATCTCCTCCACCTTGTCGTAGACGGCCTTCACCTCACCTTGCCATTTCGACGACAGGGCGTTCAGTTCCTCCTGGGCATCACCGTACTCAGGGATGTTCTCCATGATGTATTCCGAATCGACGTAAACAATCTTTTGCGAGCCACCTACAAGTTGGGCTTGGGCGCTCATCATGCCGCAAAGCAATGCTGCGGACAAAATCACGAATTTAAATGCTTTCATTTTCTTATTTGTGTTGTTCTGTTTGTTCCTTTTATTATCAAGAATCGTTCCAAAGTTTAATCTATGGAGCCGCCGATGGAGAAGTGGAACTGGCTACCATTGTTGCCTGTGGTGCCGTACACGTCGTCGAAGCCATAGCCCCAGTCGAGACCCAGCAGACCGAACATGGGCAGGTAGATACGCACACCGAGACCTGCCGAGCGCTTCACGTCGAAGGGGTCGAAGTTCTTGAATTTGAGCCAGCAGTTACCAGCCTCCAGGAAGGTAAGGGCATAGATAGTGGCCTGAGGATTGAGCGACAGCGGATAACGCAGCTCGAGGGTGTACTTCGTGAAGATGTCGCCACCCTTTGAAGTACCTGTATAGAAGCCCGGAGAGAGGGCGTTATTGGCATAGCCACGCATACCTATCAGCTCGCGGCTGTCCATACTATAGTTGCTCAGACCATCGCCACCGAGGAAGTAACGGTGGAAGGGCGTAGGTCCAATCTGTTCGTTGTAGTGACCCAGATAGCCAAAGCGCACACGGCTCATCAAGACCAGTTTTTCATACAACTCGGTATACCACACCGCTTTGAAGTTCCAACGGTGCATCTCCACCCATTTGTACTTCTCGTTGTCGTCCATCTTGGTGTAATCCTTGTCGCTGAAGAGCGAATAGGGCGGCGTCACCTCAAGGCTGATTTGGAACTCAGATCCGTTACGCGGATAGATGGGCTGGCTCACCGAGTTGCGACCCAGTACGATATTGTAGGAAATGATGTTGAATTTGCCATTGCCGTCACCCACGTTCAGATAAGTGGACTGGTAGTTGGTCAGGTTATAGCGCATCAGGTTGATGCCCTGATAGAGGGTGAAATAGTCGTCAGGCCAAGTCAAGCGGCGACCCAGACCGGTAGAGAAGCCCGTACGGCGGAACCAGCCATACTTCTCGCTGGTCTTGTCCTGCCAGTTGGACATAAACGACTGGAAGAACGACACCGAGAGGGAGTTGGGCTTACGGCCTCCCAACCAAGGCTCAGTGAACGAGAGCTGATAAGTGATATAGGCTGTGCCGTAAGTGGACACACTCAGCGCCAACTTCTGTCCGTCACCGGCAGGAATAGGACGCCAGGCATCTTTCTTGAAGAGGTTGCGCATCGAGAAGTTGGAGAACGAGATACCAGCCTGCAAAATCAGATAGCCCATGCCATAACCGCCTGAGAAGGTGATTTGGTCGGCAGCCGCTTCCTCCACTGAGTATTCGATGTCAACAGAGTTGTCGGTATAGTCGGGCTGCACGTCGGGGTTGATGTTCTCCTGGTTGAAGAAGCCCAAAGTGGCTAGTTCACGCACAGAGCGAATCACGTCGCTGCGGCTGAAGAGCTGTCCGGGACGGGTGTAAATCTCACGCAGCACCACGTGGTCGTAAGTCTTGGTGTTGCCCGCAAGCGTCACGTTCCTGATACGAGCCTGTTTGCCTTCGTTGAGACGTATCTCAAGGTCAATGGAGTCGTTCTCGACCGACACCTCTACGGGGTCGGCACGGAAGAAGAGGTAGCCGTCGTCCATATACAACGAGCTGATGTCCAGAGTGGTCTCGCTGTAAGTCAGGTTCTTGTCCAGCAGTTCCTTGTTGTACACATCACCAGGCTTGATGCCGAGGATGCCGTCAAGTGTTTCGGCGCTGTATTTGGTGTTGCCCGTCCAGTTGACGCTACGGTAGTGGTACTTGTTGCCTTCATCTAAGACGATGTCGATGCCCAGGTTTTTGTCATCAATCTTGTAGACCGAGTCATGCACGATGATGGCATCACGGAAGCCCTTCGAGTTGTATTTCTCGATGATATGCTTCTCATCGTCCTTAAAGTCGCTTTCCTTGAAACGCGAGGACTTGAAGATGCGGGGACGGTAGTTGTCATAAAAATACTCCTCGATGCCAGTGATAGCCTTCAGGGGTTTCAACGTCACCACGTCGGCAACGGTGTTGACCACCAAGGGACCCAGGGGATTCAACGGGTCGAAATGACCGCGTTGCTTGGTTTCCTTCATTGCCGCAAGTATCTGTCCCTCGGAAAGGCTCTCGTTACCATAGATATTGATTTTTCCAATCTTCACTTTATCGCCCTTATCGATATTGATAATCATGTCGACATAGCTCTCGCGGGTGGTATCGGCCACTTGCTGGATGTCGATGTCGACATTGAGGAAGCCCTTGTCGTAGTAATAATCCTCGATGATGCGCTTGGTTTTGGTCACCAAGTGGTTGGTAGCCACGTCGCCACGCGACAAGTTGATTTTGTTGCGGATTTCGTCGGCCTCGCTTTTCTTGATGCCCTTCAGCGAGAACCTCGACACACGGGGCTTTTCCTTGATGGCGATTTGAATGAACACCTTGTTGGCCACAAAGTCGGTGGCGTTGATGGACACGTCCTCAAACATGCCCTGTTCCCATATCTTACGTATGGCTTCGGCAATCTCGTCACCCGGTATCTTCACCGTCTGCCCCACCCTCAAGCCAGTAATCAGCGACAGCATGGTGGGGTCGGTGTATTTGGCACCCACAACAGTGATGCCTCCGATTTCATAATCCTTGGGGCGCGAGTAATCCACATCCGAGAGGTCGTCCCCAATCTGGATTTGTGCATAGGCCTCGTGGCCTGCGAAGAAAACGAAAAGCAGCAATAATATTAATAGGTGTCGTCTCATAAGTTCGTCTGTTATTTTGCGACCTGCTCGCTGGTCTTGCCGAAGCGACGTTCGCGGTGTTGGTAGTTCAGAATCGCCTCATAAAGGTCGGCTTTGCGGAAGTCGGGCCAGTACTTGGGCGTGAAATAGAGCTCGGAATAGGCTATCTGCCACAGCAGGAAGTTGCTGATGCGTTCCTCGCCACTGGTGCGGATAAGGAGCTCGGGGTCGGGAATGCCAGCCGTCGAAAGGTAGGAAGAGATGGTAGTGTCGTCAATCATCTCGGGCTGCAATCTTCCTTGTGCCACCTCCTTCGCCATACGCTGCGTGGCCTGCTTCAGGTCCCAACGTCCCGAGTAGCTCAGAGCGAGGGTCAGGGTCATGCGGGTGTTGTGGCTTGTGTCATCAAGGGCTTTCATCAGCTGGTCATAATTGGCCTTGGGCAGGCTGGTCAAGTCGCCGATGGCATTCAGCTTGATGCTGTTCTTGTTCATCGTGCTGACTTCGTTCCTGATGGTGGTGGCCAACAGCGACATCAGTCCGCTGACCTCAGCCAGAGGCCGGTTCCAGTTCTCCGTCGAGAAGGCATAGAGGGTCAGATATTTTACCCCGATTTCGGCGGAGGCCTCACTCACCTCACGCACCGACTGTATGGCGCTTTGATGTCCGAAAAGGCGTTGCTTGCCGCGTTCCTTGGCCCAGCGTCCGTTGCCGTCCATGATGATAGCGATATGCTGCGGCAGACGCTCGCGGTCTATTTGTTGCATCAGTTGGTCTTTCAGTTCCATAGGTCAGAATTTGCTTAGGTTACAGCCCCTTCCGTCGGGCAGGTTGAATTTCCAGGTCAGCGAGACGCGGGCCATGCCAAACCAGTCGTTGAAGGCGGAGTTGCCCCGCTGCTGGCCGGGAATGTAGTTGCCCGTCGGGTCGCTCAAGTCATAGGTCACGCCATCATCCGCAACGAAGGTCGCGTGATGCTCAGGATACACCGTTCCCACATCGTCAAGATAGTCGGTGAAGGTCTTTTGCATTCTCCATTCCGCAGTGGCAGCCATGTGGCGCGACAGCGAGAGTTTCACACCCAATCCGAAGGGGATGGAGACTCCCACCGGCATCGACCTGGTGGAGAGCTTCGCGTACCAAGGCGTTTCGTCAGGGGCAGCCTCCGTAGCATAGTCACGCAGGTTGACCATAGTTCCGCCATACTCGGCAAAGGGCGTGTATTGGAACACCGAGATACCGCCAAAGAGATAAGGCGACACGTTCCTCTTGGGGTTGCCGGTGTAGTATTCAAGGAAATTGAACTCGGCCACAAGGCTGAAGTCATTGATGAGTGTCGTGAAATTCAGCCCGCGTTCGGGACGCCATCCTATCTCCTCGTCAGAGGCTTTCACCTTGACACGGCTGTAGTCGAACCTGAAAGTCCAACGGCTGTTGTAGTTGAAGCGCACCACGCCGCCATACTGCAGCTGGGATTGTGCAAAGGGGAGCATGGGATTCAGGTCACCCATATAATAACTTACGCCTACATGAGGCCCTACTTCAAGGGTCTGCGGGTCGTCAAACTGGGCATTGGCTTGCAGAAAAAGCAGCAAGCAGCTCATTGTCAATAAAAAACAAAATCCTTTATACATAATTCAAAGGTGCAAAGTTAGGAATTTTTCCATTGAAAACGACAGAAATCAATTTCTATTGTCTTTTCCCCACATCAATTTGTTGCGAATGGTCGAAAAAAAGTCCTCGTTGCTCAGCCTGACCAAGTGGAGGCAGAAGCCCGCCTTGCGCACTTCAAGCTGCACGGAGGTGTCTAAAGCACAGGTTCTTGAGTCCATGCTGAACACAAACTTCCTCTCGCGGCTCTCCACCTGGATGCGCACGGTGCTGTCGTCGGGGATAACCACAGGGCGCACCGTCAGGTTGTGGGTGGCGATGGGCGTAAGGACAAAACTTTTCGAGGTCGGAGCGATGATGGGACCGCCGGCACTCAACGAATAGGCCGTCGAGCCGGTCGGGGTAGCCAGCAGGATGCCGTCGCCCCAATAGGTGTTGAGATAGGTGTCGTCGACAAACACCTTGATGGCCAATAGGCTGTGCTCAGGGTTGCGGATGACATTCAACTCATTGAGAGCGTAACGCACGTCGCCAAACACATTGTCGGGCGAAACCAGTTCCAAAAGCGTACGCTGCTCGACGGTAAAACTGCCCGAGAGCACACTCTCCACCGCCTGGGCAATCTCGTTTTTGGGAACACTCGATAGAAAGCCCAGCCTTCCCATATTGATACCCAAGACAGGTATCTCCGAATCGAGGACGAAAGGCACGGTGTCCAGTATGGTTCCGTCGCCACCGATGGAAAGCAGCAGGTCAGCACTCAAGTCGGCATGCGAACTGAAAAGGCTGTATTCCATCCCTTGTGGGATATATTCTCTAATCAGCTCCGCAAAGGGCCTGTAAATCGTAACCTCGATTTGGTTCTCAAGAAGCTTTGCAAACAGCTGCCGCATATACTCCCCGTTCTCAGGTGCGAGTGTCTTTCCAAATAAAGCTATGCACTTCATAGTTCTTCTCCTTTTACAGATTCATGGCTTTCGCCCGTCATCATTCGTATGTAGTTCACGTAACGCCAATCGGCAATGTCGCCATTCTCCACCGCCGTCTTCACCGCACAACCCGGCTCGTGGGTGTGGGTGCAGTTGGCAAAACGGCAGTCATGCATCAGGTTGCGCATTTCAGGGAAGCGTTGTGCCAACGTCTCTTTCTCAAGGTCGTAAAGCACAAACTCCTTGATGCCAGGAGTGTCGACAATCCAGGCACCAAAGCCCAAATGATGCATCTCGGCAAAGGTGGTGGTGTGCTTGCCTTTCTCATGGTAATCGGAAATGGCACCTATACGGACGTTCAGCGAGGGGTCAAGAGCGTTCACCAGCGCCGACTTGCCCACTCCGGAATGGCCCGAGAAGAGGCATATCTTGTCCTGCATCAAGTCCCTCAACATATCGATTTGGAAACCCGTCTTGGCCGAAACACCGAAAGTAGTGTAGCCGATGCTCTGATAGTAGTCCATCAGCAGGCACATCTCCCCTATCTGCTCGTCGGTGTAAAGGTCGCATTTGTTGAATATCACCGCAGCGGGGATGTGATAGGCCTCGGCAGTAACTAAGAAACGGTCGATGAAGCCTGTCGAGGTACGGGGCTGTGCGATAGTAGCCACCACAATGGCCAAGTCGACATTGGAGGCGATGATATGCGAAGCCTTGCTCAGATTGACCGACTGGCGGACAATCACGTTGTTGCGCGGCTCAATCTTCTTGATGACTCCAGTCTCCTTGCCAGGCTCCTGGTCAAATTGCACATTGTCGCCTACCGCCACAGGGTTGGTGGAACGCAGCCCGTCCAAGCGAATCTTTCCACGCAGACGGCATTCCCACTGCCGACCCGTATCGTCAAGGACGATATACCAGCTACCCGTCGATTTGATGACCTTGCCTAACATTTCTGATACCGTTTTCCAGGCAAAGCCATCAATATGCCGTCAAATTCCAGTCCCAACAGCAATGCGGCTATCTTGGTGGTGGGAAGCTCAGTCTTCACGATGATGTCGTCAAGGGCAATCACCGCATTGTCGCCGAAGCAGTCCATGATTTTTTTCTCCTCGTCGGTATACTCACGGAAGAAGGCCGTCTGTTTCTCCACTTTCTTCTCCGTATCCCAACGCATCACATAACGCAGGTTGAGTACGCTCTCCATCAAGTGGGCACGGTTGGTGCGAATGAGGTAGTTGCAACCCTGACTGTACAAATCCATCACGCGACCCGGATAAGCAAACACATCGCGGTTGTAAGAGTTAGCGATATCCGCTGTGATAAGCGAGCCGCCTTTCAGAGCCGACTCAATCACCACCACAGCATCCGCCATACCTGCGATGATACGGTTGCGCCTCGGGAAGTTCTCACGCTCAGGTTGGGTGCCGCTCATGCACTCTGTCAGGACACCTCCGCCCTGCTCCACCATATCCGATGCCAACTTCTTGTTGGGAGCGGGATAGATTTGTTGCATACCGCTACCCATCACTCCGACCGTCGGGATGCCTTGTTTCACCGAGGCCTTGTGGGCGCAAGTATCGACACCGTAGGCCAAACCACTTACAATCAACACATTGTCAGCTTTCAAATCCTCCACTAACTGGTTGCAGTTTTCCTTGCCATACTCGGTAATATTGCGCGTACCCACGATGGCCACCACACGTTGGGCGTTGAGGTTGGCTTTGCCTTTATAGTACAGCATCAGGGGGCTGTCGTCGCAATGCAACAGGCGGCGCGGATAGTCGGAGTCCTGGAAAAACAGGGGACGGATGTCGTTCTTCTCCATGAAGACAATTTCCTCGTCGGCACGTTTCAGGTACTCCTTCGGCTTGCAAATCGCTTCGATGGAAGCCTCACGCATCCCCGTAATCTTTTCCAACGACTTGCGCGTCTCGTCGAAGATGGCACGGGCGCTACCGCAGTATTCCACAAACTTCTTCCCGCTGATATCTCCGATACCAGGCAGCAACGTCAGGGCGATTTGATATTGTAAATCGCTCATATTAGTCCAATTTCAGCACAGCCAAGAAAGCCGACTGCGGCACCTCGACATTGCCAACCTGACGCATTCGTTTCTTACCTGCCTTTTGTTTCTCAAGCAGTTTGCGCTTACGTGAGACATCGCCGCCGTAGCACTTCGCCGTCACGTCCTTGCGCACCTGACGCACCGTCTCACGAGCGATAATCTTCGCGCCGATGGCCGCCTGAATAGCGATGTCAAACTGGTGACGAGGAATCAGTTCCTTCAGCTTCTCGCACATTCGCCTGCCGAAATCGTAGGCGTGACCACGGTGAATCAAGGTGGAAAGGGCATCCACCGACTCGCCATTAAGCATGATGTCGAGCTTCACCAAGTCGGCGTCCTGATAGCCTGCGATATGATAGTCGAAAGAGGCATAGCCCTTCGAGATGGACTTCAGTTTGTCGTAGAAGTCGAAGACAATTTCGCTCAGCGGCATCTGGAAAGTCAACTCCACACGGTCGGTGGAGAGGTAGACCTGGTTCTTCAACACACCACGCCTGTCGATGCAAAGCGTCATGATGGGACCTGTGAACTCGTTTTTGGAGATAATCTGCGCGATGATGTATGGCTCTTCGATATGGTCAATCTTTGTTATCTCAGGCAGCCCGCTGGGGTTATGCACCTCAATCATCTCGCCGTCAGTTTTATAGCACTTAAACGAGACGTTGGGCACCGTGGTGATGACGTCCATATCAAACTCGCGGTCGAGACGCTCCTGCACAATCTCCATGTGGAGCAGACCTAAGAAGCCACAGCGGAAGCCAAAGCCCAAAGCCGCAGACGACTCAGGCTCCCAAACGAGGGACGCGTCGTTAAGTTGCAGTTTCTCCAACGAGGCACGCAGCTCCTCATAGTCATCAGCATCCACGGGATAGATACCCGCAAACAGCATGGGTTTCACATTCTCGAAACCAGAAACGGGCTCAGCGCAAGGCCTCTCCACATGGGTGATGGTGTCGCCCACCTTGACCTCCTTCGAGGTCTTGATGCCAGAGATGATGTAACCCACGTCACCGGCTGAAAGCTCGTTTTTCGGCACCTGCTTCAACTGCAATACACCGATTTCATCCGCGTTGTATTCCTTGCCCGTGGCGTAGAACTTCACCAGGTCGTTAGTGTGCAGGGTGCCGTTCATGATGCGGAAATAGGCGATAATGCCACGGAACGAGTTGAATACTGAGTCAAAGATAAGGGCCTGCAACGGAGCGTCAGGGTCGCCCGTGGGACAAGGGATGCGTTCCACGATGGCATCCAACACAGCGGGGACGCCCTCTCCAGTACGGGCACTGACCCTCAGGATGTCAGCAGGGTCGCAACCCAAGAGATCCACCATCTGGTCTTCCACGATGTCGACCATCGCGCTGTCCATGTCAATCTTGTTCATCACAGGGATGATTTCAAGGTCGTGCTCGAGGGCCGAGTAGAGGTTAGCAATAGTCTGCGCCTGAATACCTTGCGTGGCATCCACCACTAACAGAGCACCTTCGCAGGCTGCGATGCTGCGCGACACCTCGTAGGAGAAGTCGACGTGACCGGGGGTGTCAATAAGGTTGAGAGTATACTCCTCCCCCTTGTAGTTGTATTTCATCTGGATGGCGTGGCTCTTGATGGTAATGCCGCGCTCGCGCTCGAGATCCATGTCGTCAAGCACCTGGTCGACAAGCTCTTTGTCGTTCAGGGTATGGGTGATTTCCAAAAGCCTGTCGGCCAGGGTCGATTTGCCGTGGTCGATATGGGCTATGATGCAAAAATTACGTATGTTTTTCATTTGGCCGCAAAAATACAAAAAAAAACCTCGTTCCGTTACGTATGGCAAAAGGATTATACATAATTTTGCAGTCTGAAATAGAAAACTGCAATGACACCTGTTTTACCTGACACCTATTCCAAGGAAGAGAAAGAAGAAATAGAGCGCCGACACCTGCGTCTGCTCGACGCCTGGCAAACCCGTAAGGAAGCTCAGGACCTCGAGATGGTCGACAAGGCATTCTACTTTGCAGCAGACGCCCATAAGAACCAGCGTCGCCGCACGGGCGAGCCCTATATCTACCACCCCATCGAGGTAGCTACCATAGCCGCCAATGATGTGGGACTGGGTCGCACCTCCATCATCTGTGCCCTGCTGCACGACGTGGTGGAAGACACGGAATACACCTTGGAAAACATTCGTGACATGTTTGGTGAAAAGGTGGCAAAGGTCGTCGACGGCCTCACCAAGTTAGACAAGATGGAAGGCGCGGAAAGCATGCAGGCTGAGAACTTCAAAAAGATTATCTCCTCGCTATCGTACGACATCCGCGTGGTGCTCATCAAGCTCTCCGACAGGCTCCACAACATGCGAACCTTGGACTCGATGCCCAAGCACAAGCAGCTGAAGATTGCCTCCGAGACTACCTATATCTACGCCCCCCTCGCCTACCGTCTGGGGCTGCACGCCATCCAAATCGAGTTGGAAGACCTCTCGCTGAAATACACCAACCCCACCATATACAACAACATACGCAGGCGCATGGATGACGTCCGCAGCAAACGTATGGGCGAGTTGCGCGACTTTATCGCTCCCATCGTGACGGAAATTGAGAAAGCAGGCATCAATGCAAGAGCTGAAATCAAGGAACGCTCTGTCAACTCGGTATGGAAACGCATGATGGACAAGGAATTGGCCTTTGAAGACCTCTATGGCTCGTTCATCGTCCGCTTCATTACCACTTGTCCAAAAGAGGACGAGCGCATGGAATGCTGGAAAATCTATGCCGTTCTGACCAACTGCTATCGTCCCTACACCTCCAAACTGAAAGACTGGATCTCCTTCCCAAAAGCCAACGGATATGAGAGCCTGCATGCCGTAGTGATGGGTCAGACGGGCAACTGGGTAGAGGTGCAAATCCGCAGTCAGCGTATGGAAGAGATTGCCGAGAAAGGCTTCTCGGCCTATTGGAAATACAAGAGCAACGACGACAAGACTGAAAGCGGCTTCGACGAATGGCTGAAGAAAGCACAAGACCTTATCGGAGGCGAGTCGGACAACGCCATCGAGTTTGTGGACAACTTCAAACTCGACCTCTTCTCCGACGAGATTTTCGTCTTCACCCCACACGGTAAGATGATCTCCCTGCCCAAAGGCTCCACCGCGCTCGACTTCGCATACAACATCCACAGCAAGATTGGCGACCACAGTATCGCCGCCAACGTCAACAGCCGCCTCACCCAACTCGACCACAAGCTCTGCAATGGCGACCAAGTGGAAATTATCACCAGCGAGTCGCAGCACCCGCAAGAGAAATGGTTTGAGTTTTTGGCTACAGCCACAGCCAAGTCGAGACTGAAGAATGGCATCAAGGAGTACCGCCGTACCTTTCGCGAAGCGGGAGAGAAGAAATACGAGGAAATCATGCACAAACTCGGGCTCGACCCCTCGAAAGCCAACCGCAGCACCGTGATGACGGCTGAGAGCCTTACCAGTTCCATCGATTTCTACTACCAGATTGCCTCCGGAAAAATCGACGAACGGATTATCAGCACTGTGTTGAAACCTCAGTCGAGCAGCAGCTTTATGCGTTACATCACCAACCGCTTGCGTGGGTTCAACAGCAAAGACAAGGACGAAACGGTGCCCATCACCACATCGGGCGAGTTTGACTTCAACGTGTCGACCTGCTGCAACCCCATCCCGGGCGACGACGTCATCGCCTTCAGCTTCCCGGGCGAGCCGTTGCAGATTCACAGAAGCAATTGTCCCAAAGCCATCCAGCTCTCCTCCCGCTTTGGCAACAATATCGTGAAGGCCAAATGGCAACCCAAGAGCGAAATCGCTTTTCTAGCCGATTTGAAAATCACCGCTCTGGACTCGGCTGGACTGCTTAACCGCATGACCAACCTGCTCTCCAACGAGATGAACCTCAACCTTCACTCGCTCCACATGGAAGCCAAGAACGACCTCGTGGAAGCCACACTCTCCATCTACGTACACAACACACAAGAGCTCGATAACCTCATCAGCAAATTGAACCGACTGAAAGAAATCCAAAAAGTGGTTAGAAAGAACAAATAAACAAAACCAACAATATGAACAAATTAGATATCCTCTTAGGTCTGCAATGGGGCGACGAAGGCAAAGGCAAAGTCGTCGATGCCCTCACCCCAAACTATGACATCGTAGCCCGTTTCCAAGGCGGCCCCAATGCCGGACACACTATTGAATTTGGCGGCAAGAAGTTCGTCCTGCACAATATCCCCTCAGGTGTGCTCACCCCAGGCTGCGTCAACGTCATCGGCAACGGTGTCATTATCGACCCCCATATATTAAAAGGTGAGATCGAAGGTCTGCGCGAGGCCGGATTCGACCTGCGCCAAACCCTGAAAATCGCCAACCGTGCCCATCTGATTCTGCCCACCCACCGCGCCATGGACGCCGCCAACGAAAAGGCATTGGGCAAGATGAAGGTCGGCACCACCCTGAAAGGCATAGGCCCTACCTATACTGACAAGACCGCCCGTAAAGGACTGCGCATAGGCGACATCAACCTGCCCGACTTCCGTGAGAAATACGAGCATCTGAAACAGGCCCATCTGCAGCAGATTGCCGGATTGGGCTTCGATATGCAGGGCTTCCAACTCGACGGCGTCGCTTTCAGCGAATACGAGAAGTTGTGGTTTGAGGGTATTGAATACCTGAAACAATACGAGTTCATCGACAGCGAATACTATATCAACGAGGCCCTTGATGCCGACAAGAAAGTGCTGGCCGAAGGCGCCCAAGGCTCCATGCTCGACGTCGACTTTGGCAGTTATCCCTTCGTCACCTCATCCAATGTGATTGCCGCCGGTGTCTGCTCTGGTTTAGGTGTTGCTCCAAGTCGCATCGGAAAGGTCTATGGCATCTTCAAGGCCTACTGCACCCGTGTGGGTACAGGTCCCTTCCCCACCGAATTGTTTGACGAAACGGGCGAGACCCTGCGTCAAAACGGACACGAGTTCGGTGCCACCACAGGCCGTCCGCGCCGTTGCGGCTGGCTCGACCTTCCCGCCCTTAAATATGCCGTCATGCTCAGCGGCGTCACCGACTTGATGATGATGAAGAGCGACGTGATGGACGACTTCAAGACTTTGAAGGTGGGCACCGCCTATCGTTATAACGGACAAGAAACCAAGCATCTGCCCTTTGCAGCCTGCACCGAGACCCTCGAACCCGTCTACACTGAGCTCCCTGGCTGGCAGCAGAAAATAGAAGGAAACATACCGCAGAAATTGGAAGACTACATCAAGTTTATTGAGAATTATGTCGGCGTTCCCGTAAAATTCGTCTCCTATGGTCCTGACAGGACACAAAACGTTTGGAGGAAATGATTTTTTCATATCTTTGCAGGCAGTAATCCCTTTAAACCTGTAACGATATGCATATCTTAACCATTGGAACAACCGAAATCATCATCATCCTGATTCTCGTGCTGCTGCTCTTCGGCGGCAGGAAGATTCCGGAGCTGATGAAAGGCTTGGGCAAAGGCGTGAAAAGCTTCAAGGACGGCATGAATGGTGTCGACGACGACCCTAATGCCCTCACCGAAAAGAAAGAACAAGAAAAGAAAACCGGGGAATGAGTGAGCGGGAAGTCAGTTCTTTCTGGGATCACTTGGATGTGCTTCGGAAAGTGCTGTTCCGCTGCCTGATAGCCTGGGCGATAGGAGCTTTAGCGGCGTTTTGCTTCAAGGACACCCTGTTCCGCTTGTTGTTCGCGCCTTCGACGGACAACTTTATCTCCTACCAAGGCCTATCCTGGCTATGTACCGCCACTGGGTGGCAGTCGCTGTGTCCAGGCAGCTTTCAGGCTTCGTTCATCAACACGGAATTGGCAGCGCAGTTCATGACGCACCTCAAAGTGGCACTTTGGGCGGGACTCGTGGTAGTCTCACCTTATCTTATCGTGCAGCTTTACGGCTTCGTCGCACCTGCGCTCTACGACCAAGAGAAACGTCACGCCGCGCCTGTTATCATCTGGGGCTCGCTACTTTTCATCCTCGGTGTGCTGATGAACTATTTTATCATCTTCCCTTTCGCCTTCCGTTTCCTCAACAACTATCAGGTGTATGACGCGGTACACAACCAAATCTCACTTTCGTCCTACATCAACAATCTGCTTATGCTCAGCTTGCTGGTAGGCATCCTCTTCGAGATACCCATCGTCAATTACCTCTTGGCCAAGGCGGGTCTGTTGCAAGCTGACACACTCAAGAAATACCGCCGTCACGCCATTGTGGGCATCGCCATTGTGGCGGCCATCATCACCCCAACTGGCGACGCTGTGACCTTGATGCTGGTCACTATTCCCATATATATGCTGTACGAGGCAAGCATTTTAATAGTAAAACGAACTAATTCAAAATCACACTAATATGTTACGAAAAATCAGAATCTGTCTGCAAGTGGTCATGATGACCCTGATAACCTTGCTGCTGCTCGGCATCGGGTTCCGAGTACATCTCTGGGCCGGCTGGGTGGCCAAAATCCAGTTTTTGCCAGCAGTCTTGGCCGGAAACACCATCGTGTTTATCATTCTCTTTTCTTGTCTCACATTCCTTTTCGGAAGAATCTACTGCAGCGTGATTTGTCCTTTAGGCACCATGCAAGATTGCTTCTCATGGCTCGGCGGCAAGATGAAGAAAAACCGATTCAGTTATACCAAAGAGAAGAAATGGTTACGTTACAGCTTCTTCGGCGTGTTCGTCATTGCGCTCATCATCGGCTTTGCGCCGCTCACCACCCTGTTTGAGCCTTACAGCGCCTACAGCCGTATCGTCAACAGCCTGTTCAAGCCGCTGTATGACCTGCTGAACAACTGGCTGGCTGGCCTCGATGCCGCCAACGACCGCTATAACTTCACCGAAGTGCAGATTTGGATGCGCAGCGTGACGACTTTTGTAGTGGCCATTCTCACCTTATTAATATTGGGCTTCCTCGCCTGGCGCAAAGGTCGTCTCTATTGCAACACGATTTGCCCCGTTGGCACCATCCTCAGTTTCATCTCGCGTTTCTCAGGTCTTCGCGTCCGCTTCGACAAAGACAAGTGCAAAAGCTGCGGTATGTGTGAGAAGAACTGCAAAGCGCAAGCCATTGATTTCAAGAACGGTACAGTGGACTATTCGCGTTGCGTGGTCTGCGGCGATTGCTTGGACAAGTGCAAGTTCGACGCTTTGCATTACGGTAGGGACTTATCTGCTTTTAAGTCGAAACCTGTCGACACGGAGCGTCGTGCTTTCCTTGCCGCTACCGCAATGGCGGGGACAACAGCAGCCATGGCCCAAACGCAGATGAAGGTGGACGGTGGTTTGGCTGTCATCGAGGACAAGGTTGCCCCAAAACGCGAAAGACCCATCACGCCTCCTGGCTCCGTCTCAGCACGTCACATGCAAAGGAATTGCACAGCATGCCAACTCTGTGTGTCGAATTGTCCCAACAATGTTCTACGGCCTTCCACTGATTTCCAGCACTTCATGCAGCCTGTGATGTCGTTTGAGCGTGGTTACTGCCGTCCCGAATGCACACGGTGCAGCGAAGTCTGCCCTGCAGGAGCCATCAAACCCATCACGAGAGAAGAAAAAACGAGCATCCACGTGGGACACGCCGTTTGGGTAAAAGAGAACTGCGTTGTGCTTACCGATGGCGTTTCGTGCGGCAACTGCGCCCGCCACTGCCCAACGGGTGCTATACAAATGGTTGATTACGAAGGTCCGAACGGCACGGTGAAAGTGCCTGCAGTGGACGAAAACAAGTGCATCGGTTGCGGCGCCTGCGAGTACCTCTGCCCCGCCCGCCCGTTCAGCGCGATTTATGTGGAAGGGAATGAAATGCATCATGTCAGTTGACAGTTGGCAGTTACCAGTTATCAGTTCCGAAACCGATGATTGGCAACACAACTGCAAACTATTCACTACAAACTACAAACTGAATAAAAATGGATAGAAGAGAATTTATAAAACATATCGGCGGAGCGGCTGTAGCCACCTCAGTGGTGCTTTCCGCCTGCACAGACAACAGCAAAGAGACCCCCGTCGTGGGCAACATCATCGACGGACAAGGCGAGATGACCTACCGCATCAATCCCAACACAGGCGACAAAGTATCCATTTTGGGCTACGGTATGATGCGTCTCCCCGTCGAAGAGGGCGGCACCTTGCGCGACCATCCCAACTCCCCCATCGACCAAGAATTGGTCAACCAAGAGATTGATTATGCTCTTGAACATGGGATGAACTATTTCGACACCTCGCCGGTGTACTGCAAAGGAATGTCGGAACACGCCACAGGTATCGCTTTAGCCCGACATCCTCGCAACTCGTATTACATCGCCACTAAGCTGTCGAACTTCAGTCCCTCCACCTGGGCCACCGAACCTTCGAAAGCCATGTTCGAGAACTCGCTGAAGGAACTGCAAACGGATTACATCGACTACCTTTTGCTGCACAGCATCGGAGGCGAGTCGAAAGAACTGAGTGGCATGGAGATGTTCAACGCCCGCTTCATGGACAACGGCATCCTTGACTGGCTCGTGGAGCAAAAGGCGGCAGGACGCATCCGCAACCTCGGCTTCTCGTTCCACGGTGACCCAAAGGTGTTCGACACCATGCTGCAATGGCACGATGAAGGTCGTTACCATTGGGACTTCGTGCAAATCCAAATGAATTACGTTGACTGGAACTATGCCCATGTGATTGAACCAGAAAACGTCAACGCCTCGTATCTTTATAATGAGTTACATCGTCGTGGTATCCCAGCCGTCATTATGGAACCTTTGCTCGGCGGACGGTTGGCCAGTCTCCCCGACTATCTCGTGAAGCAGATGAAAGAATGGGAGCCCGAGACCCCTGTGGCCCGTTGGGCTTTCCGTTATGCAGGTACCCACGAGGGCATCCTCACCGTACTGAGTGGTATGACCTATATGGAGCATTTGGAGCAGAATGTGGCCACCTACTCGCCGCTGCGTCCCATCACACCCGAAGAAGACGAGTTCCTGATGAAAATCGCAGAGGAGTTCGTAGAGTTGAAGACCGTGCCTTGCACGAGTTGCAACTACTGCATGCCCTGCCCTTACGGCTTGAACATCCCGGTCATCTTCTCCTATTACAACGACTGCATTACCGCTGGTAAAATGCCTGCTGGAAACCATGATGCGCAAGAATACCAGGAAGCTCGGAAGCGTTTCCTCATCGGTTACGACAGAAACGTGCCGTCACTACGTCAAGCCAGCCACTGCATCGGCTGCAACCAATGCGTGGAGCACTGTCCTCAGAAAATCAATATCCCCGAGGAATTGCACCGGATTGATGACTATGTGGAACAATTGAAACAAATGTAAACATAAAAAAAAACGGACGGAACTCGCATTAACGGGTTCCGTTCTTTTTTGCAAACGCTACCGAGTCGCCCCAAGCGTTGTACAACACCTTATGTCCGATGGCAGCCAGGCGTACATCCAGACAGGTCTGGCATTGGTCTGGTTTGTCTTTCACGCAGGCTTTATCTGGATAGATGAGGTAGTTCTCGCGGAACTCGTTGGGCGTGAGGTTGGGCATGATGACATTGGCTCCAGCAAGGATAGCTTTCTCGCGGCCTTGAGGGTCAACAGTTTGGTTGGCGGTGGCGGCCACCATATTGATTTCTGGCATCATCAGGCGAAGAATGGCTATCATCTTCAAAGTCAGTTCCATGCGCTTTTCGGCGGAGGGGATTTGGTCTCTGTATTGCCAAAGTGGTGTGTCTGGATGCGGAATAAACGGCCCCATGCCCACCATCGCTACATCTTTCTTCCTGAAAAACAGTAGGTCGTCAGCAAGGTCGTCTAATGTTTGGAAAGGCAAGCCCACCATCACGCCAGTACCCGTCTGATAGCCAAGTTTCAAAAGCGTATCGATGCAGTTCAATCGGGTTTTGAAGTCGTGCTTCTCATCGTGAGGATGAATCTTATAGTAAAGAGCTTCATTCGAAGCCTCGATGCGGAGCAAGTAACGATGGGCACCCGCTTCAAACCATTCTCGATAAACCTCTTCCGACTGTTCGCCCAGCGACAAAGTAATTCCCAAACTCCCATTGTCAATCTTCTTGATCTCCTTGACCAAACGGGTAATCTTATCCGTAAAGTCCTTATCGGAACGCTCCCCACTTTGCAAAGCCACTGAGCCATAGCCCAACTCATGTGCTAACTTAGCACATTCTATCACTTCCTCATCGCTCAGCTGATAGCGCGTGAAATTTAGGTTCTTGCTCCTCACACCGCAATATAAACACGACTTGGTGCAGATGTTGCTGTATTCAATCAGTCCACGCAGATGCACATAGTTGTCCAAATGTGCCAGCTTGGTCTGCAAAGCCTTGTCAAACAACAGTTTTTTATCGTTGCCTTCGGCGGCTAACAGAGCCTTGATGTCCTCTTTTTCAAGGCAGGGTTTGTTTAGGATTTCGGAGATAGGCATAGTTTGAAATTTGGCACAAAGGTAATGATTTCCAAAAAATGTCTATATTTGCAGGCGGAAAAATACCGACATTATGGAAACGATTACATTAAAGTTCAGCACGGACAATCCATTCGCGGCATCGCTAGCGGCACTTCTACGTGAATCAAAAGGAGTGAGTGTAACGGAACGCCACATCGTGAAGTCCTCTCGTTCTCGTCGTGGAACGCTTGCAAAAGCTATCGAGGAAGAGAAGGAGGGTAAAGTGACGACCTATGCTAATGTTGAGGAATTGTTTGAGGATTTGGGAATCTAATGTACACGATTAAGACCACCGGCCAATTCAAGAAAGACGTGAAGCGTTGCCAAAAGCGAGGCTATGATATGAGTTTGTTGCGGAATGCTTTAAGCATCCTTGCCGAGAAAGGAACATTGCCCGATTCGTATTATCCACATAAATTGACAGGAGATTATAAAGGACATTGGGAATGTCATCTTCAACCCGATTGGCTTATCGTTTGGAAAAAGTACGGAAAAACACTTACCCTCACAATGACCGATACAGGCACCCATGCCGACCTTTATGGGAAATAAAACTATTAGAATTGGAGCTGATGAAATAATCTTATGGCTTCGTAAAAATCACAGGACAGAAAACATACCAAACGATGGCATTAATGGTCTCGGAAGAAGAGTTTACGATATTGTTGTCGGTCGTCTTGGGGGAAGAAAAGTCGATGAGTCGATGCGGTCATATTGGGATGAAACAGACTCACACGTTCAACAAACAGGTTTGCCCAAAACATCAGCGCAATATGAGATAAATGTGAATCAACTTCCCGCATTGTATCTGGAAATTATGAATTGGTAAACATAAATGCATCTGCTTAAGTGACAGCATGGAGTTACTGTAAAACTACAACTAAGAAAGCGCTTCTGCGTTTTTTTCTGAGATGCGCCTCTGTGAATTTAACTGCAACAACTGCAACAAACTGCAACAAAGCCCCTAGAACCGATCCTTTTTTTCCATGATTCACTTGCCAAATACAGATATTTTGTTTATCTTTGCAACCGCAAACTCAAAGCCCGAATGAGATAGAAGAGCATTTGTAACTATCTGTTTCTCTGAGTGATACACTATGCAGATAGACTTGCTTACTTGATTTCTTCAATAACTCATTCATTCACAATCCATTAAAGCACAAAAAGCAATAGCAACTCTATACCAACGCTATACTAAGGCTATTGCAAGCCTATAGGCGCTAGTAGGTAACTCTGAGGTAACTCTGAGATAACTCTGAGACAGCTATGTGATTCCTCTATGTGGGCAGCGTGTGGGCAGGAGGAAAACAGGGGGATTTACGATCGAATCGAAAATCTGTACCATAACAAGGTTTTATTTGTATGTCAAAGATTTTCCCTATCTTTGCCGCCGATTTGAAAACGAGTTTTATTATTTATTATGACTAAAGCATTGAAAATCGTGGTGCTTGCTAAGCAGGTACCCGACACAAGAAATGTGGGCAAAGACGCCATGACGCTGGAAGGTACCGTGAATCGTGCCGCTTTGCCCGCCATCTTCAACCCTGAAGACCTCAACGCCCTTGAACAGGCTTTGCGTCTCAAGGAACAGAATCCCGGCAGCACCGTAGGTGTGCTCACTATGGGCCCACCGCGCGCTGGCGAAATCATCCGTCAAGGTCTCTTCCGTGGCGCCGACACGGGTTGGCTGCTCACCGACCGCCTCTTTGCAGGCGCTGATACCCTTGCCACCTCTTACGCTCTGGCCACCGCCATCAAGAAAATCGGTGATGTGGACATCGTCATCGGAGGCCGTCAGGCTATTGATGGCGACACCGCCCAAGTGGGTCCGCAAGTGGCTCAGAAACTGGGCCTCAACCAAGTGACCTATGCCGAGGAAATCCTCAAGATTGAAAACAACATCGCCACCATCCGTCGCCATATCGACGGTGGTGTGGAGACCGTCGAAGTGCCGCTGCCCTGTGTTATTACCGTGAACGGCAGCGCGGCTCCCTGCCGTCCCTGCAATGCCAAGTTGGTGATGAAATACAAGTATGCCTCCTGTCCATTAGAGCGTCAGCCCGAGGATCCTCGCGCCGACCTCTACGAGAGTCGTCCCTACCTCAACCTCAACCAGTGGAGCGTAGCCGATGTGGATGGCGACCCCAACCAATGCGGCCTCTCAGGCAGCCCCACCAAGGTGAAAACCGTGCAGAACATCGTCTTCCAAGCCAAGGAGAGCAAGACCCTCACGGCCAGCGACGCCGATGTGGAAGGATTGATTAAAGAATTGTTGGACGAAAAGATTATCGGATAATGAACAACGTATTTGTATATATCGAGACTGAAGGCACACAGGTGGCCGAAGTCTCCCAGGAGTTGCTCACCAAAGGGCGTAAACTGGCCGACCAACTGGGCGTGGAACTGCACGCTGTTGTAGCTGGCACAGGCATCAAGGGCAAGGTGGAAGACCAAATCCTGCCGTACGGCGTGGACAAGCTGTTCGCTTTCGACGGCGAAGGGCTGTTCCCCTACACCTCTGCACCGCACACCGATATCCTCGTCAACCTCTTCAAGGAAGAGCAACCGCAGATCTGCCTGATGGGTGCCACCGTCATTGGTCGCGACCTCGGTCCGCGCGTCAGCTCCTCGCTGACCAGCGGCCTCACTGCCGACTGCACCCAACTAGAAATCGGTGACTTCGACGACATCAAGACCAAGAAGCACTACGACAATTTGCTGTATCAAATTCGTCCCGCTTTTGGTGGTAACATCGTGGCGACCATCGTCAATCCCGACCACCGTCCCCAGATGGCTACCGTCCGTTCGGGCGTGATGCAGAAAGCCGTTTATGAAGGCAAAGCCAAGAACGAAGTAGTCTATCCTGAGGTGAGCAAATATGTCTCGCCCGAGGCATACGTCGTGAAAGTCCTTGACCACCATGTGGAGGCCGCCAAGCATAACCTGAAAGGCTCACCCATCGTGGTGGCCGGCGGTTACGGCATGGGCTCCAAGGAAGGCTTCGATATGTTGTTTGAACTCGCCAAAGTGCTTCACGGCGAAGTCGGTGCCTCGCGTGCTGCCGTCGATGCAGGCTTCTGCGACACCGACCGCCAGATTGGCCAGACGGGTGTCACCGTACACCCCAAGGTGTACATCGCTTGCGGCATCAGCGGCCAGATCCAGCACATTGCGGGCATGCAAGACAGCAAGATTATCATCTCGGTGAACAGTGACCCTGACGCACCTATTAATAAGATAGCGGATTATGTCATCGTCGGAACGGTTGAAGAAGTTGTTCCCAAACTGATTAAGTATTACAAGCAGAATAGTAAATAAAATGGTAATTGTTATTATTGTCCTCTGTGTTATTGCCGTGGCATTACCCATTTTCCAGGTTTTAGGAGTGATAGATTTTATCAATATGAAAGGAAAAAAGAAGGACAAATCCGAGAAAAACAATCCACAAAAATAGAATAAAATGGCAAACTATTATAATGACAACCCGAACCTGCAATTCTATCTCGACCACCCGCTGATGAAGCGCATCGTCGAGCTGAAGGAACGCAATTTCGCTGACAAGGACACTTACGACCATGCCCCCGTCGATTACGAGGACGCAATGGAGAACTACCGCCGCGTATTGGACATCACGGGTGACATCACCGCCAACATCATTGAGCCCAACTCCGAGAGCGTCGACCTCGAAGGTCCGCATCTCGAGAATGGCCGCATGATTTATGCTTCCAAGACCAAGGAAAACCTTGACGCCTGCACCAAGGGAGGTCTCTGGGGCGTCTCTATGCCTCGCCGCTACGGTGGTCTGAACCTGCCCATCACGGTATTCAGCATGCTGAGTGAGATGGTCGCTTCCGCCGACGCCGGCTTCCAAAACATCTGGTCGCTGCAGTCGTGCATCGATACCTTATATGAATTTGGCAACGAGGAGCAACGCATGAAATACATCCCGCGCGTCTGTGCCGGCGAGACCATGTCAATGGACCTCACCGAGCCCGATGCCGGTTCCGACCTGCAAAGCGTTATGCTGAAAGCCACCTATTCTGAGAAAGACGGTTGCTGGCTGCTCAACGGCGTGAAGCGTTTCATCACCAATGGCGACTCCGACATCCACTTGGTGCTGGCCCGTTCCGAGGAAGGCACCAAGGACGGTCGTGGCCTGTCGATGTTTATCTACGACAAGCGTCAGGGTGGTGTCAATGTGCGTCACATTGAGCACAAGCTGGGCATCCACGGCTCCCCGACCTGTGAGTTGACCTACAAGAACGCCAAAGCCGAGCTTTGCGGAGAGACCCGTCTGGGCCTTATCAAATATGTGATGGCTCTGATGAACAGCGCCCGCTTAGGTATCGCTGCCCAGTCGGTGGGTCTCGGACAAGAGGCTTACAACGAGGCTTTGAGATATGCTGGTGAACGTCAGCAGTTCCACAAGAGAATCATCGAGTTCCCTGCTGTCTATGATATGCTCTCACGCATGAAGGCCAAGATTGACGCGGGTCGTTCGCTGCTCTATCAGACCGCCCGTTACGTGGACATCTACAAGTGCCTCGAAGACATCCAGCGCGAACGTCCGCTGACGCCCGAAGAACGTGCCGAGTGCAAGAAATACTCACGTCTTGCCGATGCCTTCACGCCTTTGGCCAAGGGCATGAACTCGGAGTACGCCAACCAGAACGCCTACGATGCTATCAGCATCCACGGTGGCTCGGGCTTCATCATGGAGTACAAGTGCCAGCGCCTCTATCGCGACGCCCGTATCTTCTCCATCTACGAAGGCACGACGCAGCTGCAGGTGGTGGCCGCCATCCGTTACATCACCAACGGCACCTATCTCACCATCATGAAGGAGATGCTGGAGAACGAGGTCTCCGAGGAACTGAAGCCCTTGCAGAACACGGTGCGCACGCTTGTGGAGCTTTACGAACAGAGCATCAACTACGTGAAGGGTGCCAACAACCAAGAGGTTCAGGACTTCCTGGCCCGCCGTCTCTACGATATGACGGGCGATATCATGATGTCGCTGCTCATTTTGGACGACGCCACCCGCGCCCCGCATCTCTTCCTCCGTTCAGCCAACGTGTATGTACACGCCGCCGAGGAAGACGTCATTGGCAAGAGCGTCTATGTGAAAAACTTCATCGAGGAGGACTTGGTGAACTTCAGAGCTAAGGCTCAAGAAGTGGCTGAGTAAGCCATACATTTATAGGATTTTATAAAGACGTGGCTTTCGGGTCACGTCTTTTTTCTATCTTTGCGGCCAAATTCTGTTATGAAACGTTCTTCGAAACCCTCCACATTGACTTTAGTTTGTGCGATGCACTACGCCAAGCTGGTGCTTCGTTCGGCAATTCTTGTTACATTGCTGATTCTATACATTCTGTATAGGACCCGTGGGGGCGAAGACATCGAAAGCGTTCTTGATAGCCGTCCGATGATCCTTTTGGTCGTTTGGTCGGTGTTCGTTATCGAGATGGTGCTGAGGTTCTTCCCTTCACGTTTGGAAAGTCCGGGGTGCCAGAAACAATTTGGGCAAAACTATGTCAAAACAGGCAGGACCGACATCAAAATCGAGGACAACAACGCTGTCGTTTTGGTCGCTTTGTTGTGGATTTCGTTCAATCTCATTTTCGGTGCCCTTCACATGGCGGGCATTCTTGACGATGGCATCATGATTCTGTTATGCGCAGTTTATTCGGTGTGCGACATCATCTGCATCCTGTTTTTCTGTCCGTTCCAGACTTGGTTTCTGAAAAACAAATGTTGTTCCACCTGTCGCATCTACAACTGGGACTATGCCATGATGTTCACGCCGTTGTTCTTTGTCCAGAAATCCTACACATGGAGTCTGCTGGCACTGTCGATAGCCCTGTTGATCCGATGGGAAATCGCCTTTTTCAGACATCCCGAGCGCTTTTCAGAGAACACCAACGGCTATCTCGGATGCCAAAACTGCTCTGAGAAACTTTGTGTACACAAAAAACAACTAAGCAAAGTCTGGAAGGACTTCGCCGCTGCCGCAAAGAAGCGGAACAAGAAGCTGAAGTTTTAGCATCACTTAAACAAAGGCTCAAGAAGCGGCTGAGTAAGCCTCCCGAAGCGCAAATAAAAAAGCGCGTCTCAATCGAGGCGCGCTTTTTAGTTTCTTTATGGCTGATTACACCGTCAAAATATCCTTAGACTTCAGTTCCGTCAGGTCGTCAATCTTCTTGATGTACTTGTCCGTCAGCTTCTGGATTTCTTCCTGGAGGAGCTTTGACTCGTCCTCGGAGATGGTGTCTTTTTCGAGCTTCTTGGCGTCGTCGTTGGCGTTGCGGCGGATGCCACGGATGCCTACCTTGGCTTCCTCGGCGGCGTTCTTGGTGCGCTTCACCAGCTCACGGCGGCGTTCCTCGGTCAAGGCGGGGACGGCGATACGAAGAATCTCACCGTTGTTGACGGGGTTGAAGCCCAAGTTGGCGTTCATGATGGCCTTAGCGATATTGTTCAGCGAGCTCTTGTCGAAGGGTTGCACCACAATCATGCGGGCGTCGGTGCAGCCGATGTTGGCGGTCTGCTCGATGGGCACCGTCGTGCCGTAATATTCAACCATTACGCCGTTCAGCATGGCTGGACTGGCTTTTCCTGCCCTGATGCCCTGGAATTCATGCTCCAAGTGCTTGATGGTGTTCTCCATGCTCTCAGTGGCTTCGTCTAATACAAATTGGGAATCGTCTGTCATTGCTTTAAAATTTGAAGGCAAAAATAGTTTTTTTTTCGTTTCGGAAGTAGTTCTGTGTGATTTTTTTGTCCTTTACCATTCAAGGCTGAAAACCAACGAGATGTTTGAGATGTTGTCTTGCCTGTCTTCGTAATAACCGGATCCCATCCCCATCAAGTTCATGTGATAGTGTGTGACGGTGACATTGTGGTAATAAGTATATGTCGTCATCAAGTTGAAGGCAATGCGGCTTTTTGTGGCGAAGCGGATGCCAACGCCCACGTCACCATAAGGTCCCCAGTTTTTCTGGGCGTGATAGCCACCAGCCCTGACTCTTACTACAGGACTTACAATTTTGGTTGGCAAAATCACATAGCGAAACGAACCGTAAAATGGTATGAGTTTAGGAGTGTTGAAGATGCCGATTTCATATCCGACACCAAGACCGGCGAAGAACTTGTCATTGAATTGATAGCCGTGCGTTGTTGATATCTTGTAAAGATAGCCATCGACTCCATATTGAGTCCAAACGCCACCAAGGCCTGTTTCCAAAAATCCTGTGTATCCACTCGGGACACGAATTGATGTTTCTTTACTTTCTTGTGCAAATGCCGTAATGGTCATAAGCAAGATGGCAAGAGCCAAAATTGTCTTTTTCATAGCTATTAAATTTAAAGTTACGAAATGAAAACCTGCAAAAATTGTTCCAAAAAGATTTTCCTTAGTTTAACGGCTCGTACAATCCCGTCAGGACGGGGTCTTTGCGGGTGCAGTAATAGCTGATTCCGTCAAGGACGAACTGGCTGTGCCCTTCGTTCCACAGGTATGCCTTCAGCGTCTTCCCCATGGGAGAGAGGTCCTCATCAAAGAGGATGGCGTCGGCAACGGCGTGATGGCCTGGTGCGAAGTGTCCGTCCTCACCCAGCGAACTGTGCCATAGCACGATGGTGTCGGTCTCGGCATCATGAAGCTCGACTACGAGCTTCACGGAATTGACGTCCAAATCGTTATGGATATGCGCGATGATGCCCAAAGCCTCCACATCGTCAGGAAGCGAATCGCAGCTAAGGGTGACGGCCTGTCCCCACTCTTGCCATTCCACGAAGGGACTGGGCGTGCTGCTCAGTGGTGTCAGGGCATAGCTGCTGCCCTCGACAGGCTCGCGGCTCAAGGTGAGGTAACGCGAGGTGAACCAGTCTTTCTGTTCCAAGATATAGGGATAGTTGCCCACGGCGGTCACTTCCCAGACAGGATTGACGTAATCCGTCCAGCCAAAGCCGAGCATCGGGGCTTCGTGGTGCTCGGAGAGCCAGTCGTGGAAGTCGCCCAAGCTGCTGTATCGGTTGAAGACGATGCGGTTTTCCACATCGGTCTGCTGCTGGTAGAACTCAGCCGCCTCGCCTATCTCGGTGCGGGTAGCAAACTGTATGTCCTCGCCAAAGCGTTCCTTATCCTGCTGCATCCTGACGGCAATCTGGTCGAAGCCCTGGTGATACATCAGGTCGTAATGCCTGCGGGTCATGATGAGCGAGGTGCAGCCCACAAAGAGGATGACCCCCGCCACCAAGGCGGTCTGCCAAGGCGTCAGCGTGCGGCTTTTGAACAAGGAGAAAGCCACGATGACCACGAAGGGATAGCTGAATATCAGGGTGCTCTGCTGCAGGATAGGCTCACGCAGCAGGGAATAGGCGAAGGCGATGGCGAAGATGATGACAAACCAGGCCAGACCCGCCCAGCGCAAGGGGTTGTTTTGCTTGTCGGGCCTGCCGAGGATGAGGGGCAACAGGATGATGACACCCACGGCAAACATGAACAGCATGTCGTAGTTCATCGTGTATTGGATGAAATCAAGGAGGTAATCCGACTTGGGCGCGCTGAGCCAGCCGCCTATGCTTCCACTGACAAAGAGCTGCTGATAGAAGATGGGCAGCGTGGGTGCAAACAGCAGGACGGCCCCTACCCCACTAAGCCAATAGGCCTTGCGTCTTTCCTTCGGCAGAAAGAACAGACCCGTCAGAAAAATCAGCCCCGCCTGCGCGATGGAGAAATACTGTATCAGTGAACAGGCCCAGGCCGAGAGGGCGAAGCCGACATACTCCCTTGTCGCCGGTTTTGTCCCGAAGACGACCTTATGCCAAAACCAAGCCATCAGCAGGACAAAAAACAGGCCTGCCGAATAGGGTCGCGCCAGCTGGCTATAGAACACCGTGAACTGGCTGACGGCAAAGAACGCCGCCGACAAAAGTCCCACCTTGCGGTTGAACCACTGCCGGCCTATCAGATAAGTCAGGTACACGGAGCCGATGCCCATCAGGGCGAAAGGCAGCTTGACCCACAACTCGCTCCAGCCGAAGAGGCGCACCCACAGCCAGAGGAAGGCCTCCACCCCAATGGGATGGCTGTCGGGCATGATGCCCTGTTGGATAAAGTCGTTGAAGTTGTCGAAACGGGTGCGGAGCAAGGCACTGAACTCGTCGTGCATAAACGGCACCTGACCCAGTCGCCAAAGCCTCAGCACCGCAGCCACCAACATAATGACACCTAATATAAAATAGTCCAGCTTATGGTCTGCAGCAAGGTGTGGTTTCCGCAAATGATGCTTCCTCATAGTCTTCGTTTTAGCGTCGCAAAAGTAGGGATAATTCGCGCCTGTTTTCATTTTTTTCTATTTTTTTGGCTCTTGTAAGCTGAAAATTCCGAAATTTGCACCTTAAATCTCGAGAAAAGGAAACCACAAATATGCGTACCAACTTATTACAACAAAACTGTGCGAAATACAGGGCGCCGCAGGAAGCCCAGGCCAAAGGTATCTACCCGTATTATAAACCCATTGAGTCAGAACAAAGTACGGTGGTGAAAATCCACGGAAAAGACGTGCTGATGTTCGGCTCAAACAGTTACTTGGGACTGGCCAACGACCCGCGCCTGAAGGAAGCCGCTATTGAGGCGGTACGCAAATACGGCACCAGTTGCTCAGGTTCGCGATTCCTCAACGGCACCTTGGACATCCACGTCGCCTTGGAGGAGAAGCTGGCCAAGCTGGTAGGCAAGGAAGCCGCCGTGTGCTTCAGCACGGGATTCCAGGTCAACCTTGGCGTCGTCTCGGCCCTTTGCGGACGCAACGACTATCTGCTGCTAGACAGCCTCGACCATGCTTCCATCATCGAAGGCAGCCGCCTCTCGTTCGGCAAGGTGTGGAAATACAACCACAACGACATGGACAACCTCGAAGCAAAGCTGAAGCTCTGCAACCCCGATGCCGTCAAGCTCATTGTGACTGACGGCATTTTTTCTATGGAAGGCGACATCGTTCCGTTGCCCCGCATGGTGGAACTGGCCGACCAATACAACGCCAACATCATGGTGGACGACGCCCACGCCTTGGGTGTGCTGGGCAATCACGGACGCGGCACTGCCGATCATTTCGGCCTCACCGACAAGGTGGACCTCATCATGGGCACCTTCTCCAAGTCGTTTGGCTCGTTGGGTGGTTTCATCGCTGCCGACTTCGACGTCATCAACTTCCTGAAACACAACGCCCGCTCACTCATCTTCAGCGCCAGCATGCCACCTGCGAACGTGGCCTCGGTCAGCAAGGCTGTCGACATTATGCTGAGCGAGCCTGAACGCATACAGCACCTTTGGGATGTCAGCAACTATGCCCGCAAGCAGTTCCAAGACAGAGGCTTCGACACGGGTCACAGCTGCACCCCCATCATCCCCTTGCTGGTACGCAACTCCGAGAAGGCCTTCTGGCTCTGCAACCGTCTGCTTGACGACGGCGTGTTTGTCACTCCCGTCATCGCCCCTGCCGTTCCCGAAGAGGATGTGCTGATCCGCTTCGCCCTGATGGCCACGCATTCCTTCGAGCAAGTCGACGTGGCCGTCGAGAAGATTACAAAGGCGTTCAAGGACGCTGGAATCATCTCATAATGGTTGTCCTCATTACAGGTATTTCCTCTGGCTTCGGCCTCGAAACCGCACGGCTCCTCTCGCAGGAGGGTCACACCGTGTATGGCACCGTGCGCCGCGAGGTGAATCCCCTACCTTTTGTGCATTACCTCACTGTGGATGTGCGCGATGCCGATGCCGTAAAGCAAGCCGTCGCTCAAATCATCACCCAGGAAGGCCGCATCGATGTGTTGGTCAACAATGCGGGCATGGGCATCGGGGGACCTTTAGAGTTTGCCACCGAGGAGGACATCCGCCTGCAGATGGACACCAACTTCATGGGTCTGGTGCATTGCGTCGATGCCGTGCTGCCCTGTATGCGGAAGCAGCAAAGCGGCAAGATTATCGCCCTCAGCTCCATCGGAGGCCTGATGGGGCTCCCCTTCCAAGGTTTCTATTCCGCCAGCAAGTTTGCCATCGAGGGCTACTGCGAGGCGTTGCGGCTTGAGACCCGCTCCATGGGCATACAAGTGGTTGTGGTCCGTCCGGGCGACTTCAGCACGGGCTTCACGGGAAGCCGCAAAAAGGTGACCGACGAGGCCGCCTTGGAAGCCTATCCCCTCTATCGCGACGCCATCAACAAGGTGGAGCACGACGAAGGCGGAGGGCTGAAGCCCGAGGTGCTGGCCCGTACCATCAGCCGCATCGTCAGCAAGAGCCATCCGCGCAACGGATATGTGGTAGCCACGTTGGAACAGCGGCTCTCCGTGCTGCTAAAAAAAATCCTGCCTTCCCAATGGTTCGGCAGGATTTTAGGAAGCTATTACAAGCTGTAAGCTTATTTCGTCACCAAGGTACCGATGTTCTCGCCGCGAAGCACCTTCATCAGGTTGCCTCGGGTGTTCATGTCGAAGACGTACATCGGCATATTGTTTTCCTTACACATCGTGAAGGCCGTCATGTCCATCACCTTCAGGTTGCGCTGATAGGCCTCGTCGTAGGTGATATGGTCAAACTTGGTGGCAGTTGGGTCTTTCTCGGGGTCGGCGGTATAGATGCCGTCCACACGGGTGCCTTTCAGGATGACGTCAGCTTTGATTTCGACGGCGCGAAGGGCTGAGCCCGTGTCGGTAGTGAAGAAGGGGTTGCCCGTGCCGGCGCCCATCAATACGACGTGACCCTCTTCGAGCAGACGGCAGGCTTTGGCGCTGCTCATCGTGTCGGCGATGCGGTCGATATAGAGGCCTGAGAGCAAGGTGGCTTTCTGTCCCTTGCCTTGCAGGGTGCTCTGCAAAGCCATCGAGTTGATGACGGTGGCAAGCATTCCCATGTAGTCGCCTTGGATGCGGTCCATACCTTTCGAGGCACCTTGCAGGCCACGAAAGATGTTGCCGCCGCCAATGACGATGCCGATTTGCACACCGGCCTGAGCGGCCTCGATGATTTCGTCGGCATAGTCGTTCAGTCGTTGCGGGTCGATGCCGAACTGTTGGCTGCCCATGAGGGCTTCGCCGCTGAGTTTCAGTAATACTCTGTTGTATCTCATAGTATAGGATTTAAAAAACCGCCCCAAACGGAGCGGTTTTTTTCATTTCAAACCTTTACATGATTTACTTGGCGACGACGACGCGAGTGACGCTGTTGTTGCCGTTGTTGTCGTAAATGCTGAAGAAGTAGACGCCCGACTCAAGGTCGAGGTTGAGGGTGTTGCTGACGCTACCGAGCTTCTCGATGCGGACGAGCTGGCCGGCCACGTTGTAGATAGCCACAGCGCTCAGGTTTTCGCCTTCGAGGGTGATGCTGGTCGAAGCGGGGTTAGGATAGACGCTACCGAGTTGGTTGACCGTCTCTTCCACACCGTCGGTGACGGCGAGCACAACCGGAATCTCAACGTGCTCCAAGTTGGCATCGTTGGTGTTGATGATGAGGTTGGCACTGTAAGTGTTACCCATGCTCAGGCCGATGGAGTTCAGCGTGAGGGTGATGGTCTCGCTGTTGCCACCGAGGATGGCACCTTCATTCTTGTCCATGGTAGCCCAAGTGGCGGGGATGAGTTCACCTTGGCAGTTGACGTTGATCATCCAAGCACCGCCGAAGCTGCCAGCGCTGTAGCAGTGGCTGAAGCTGTTGCCACTGGTGCTGAGCCAGTTACCATCAGCTTCTTCACCATATTCACCACCGTCCATAGTCATAGGATATTCACCAGCGGCCTGCTCCAAAGCAACAGTAACCCACATGGCTTGACCCGTCATATAAACAGGCTCGTCGAAGTTGACGCTAATCCAATCTTCAGTAGTGGAGGTGTTGAGGCTCTTTTCGGCAAGGAGTTCACCGGGTTGGTTGTGGAGACCCTGACCATACACACGGAAGGTGTAGTTGTAGTCAGCAGCGGCATAAGTGTTGACAAAGAACTCAGCGGAAACGATTCTCATACCCATAGCGGCACCAGCATAGGCGGTGGCGGGCAGACGGATACCGAACTCACGTGAATAAGCATCGGATGCACCAATACCAGAAGCGCTGTTGACATCACCGTTGTGATAGTACAGCTGAGCGGTTTGTGAACCAGTACCACCTTGACCGAAGTCGAGCCAGCCAGCCCAGTCACCGATGGAGTTACCATCGTTGTTGATGGTGACGGCCACAGTGGTCATATCGTCTTCCATGAGCTGCTCAGTAATGCTTTCAGGAGTGATGGTGAGTTCAGGAGCGCTTTCGCCACCAATCTTCTTGAAGCTGAAGTTGTCGAGGTAGTACTCGGAAGTATTGGCATTCTCAGGCGGATAGAAGTTCATAGCGGCGAGGGTACGACCCACCACGTTGTTGCCGAAGCTGTCCAAGCTCCACTGCCAAGTGCAAACGAGAACCTCGGCTTCACCAGGAGCGGTGTAGTAGTAGTTGGCAACGTCGGTGTCGGTGTCGACATTCAGGCGGAAGTGCATCCATTGGTCATACACAAGACCTTGCACAGTAGCAGTACCATTGCTACCAGCGTGGATGGTGCCTTGGCCAGGAGCGCTGGTCGAGTTCTGACCGTCGTTGGTCAAGTGGAGGTAGCACTGCATAGCCCAGGTGCTGTTGCTGCCAGCAAAGTGGTGCAGAATGTTGAAGTAACCGTTCTTGCCTTGGGGAACGAGGATGTCGAACTCAAGGTCGTAGTTACCGTTCTCTTCGTCACCGAGGAGGAGGACCTGGTCATTGCCATAGGTCAGGTGGCCGCATTGGGTACCTTCAAAAGTGGCAACAACACCATCTTCGTTACCGCCGGGAGCGTTGCTCCAAGTGGTCCACCAGTCGTGACCGGCAGCGATGGCTTCAGCAGCAATCTTGTTGCCCACGGTGTACTCTTCGAAAGGTTCGAGAAGCAGCACCTCGTCGTTGCTTTGCAGCGTGACGGTGAGGTTGTCGATGTAGTACTCAGAAGTGGCGGCATTCTCAGGCGGAAAGAAGTCCATAGCACCGAGGACGCGGTCAGCCTGGTTCTCACCGAAGCTGTCCAAGCTCCACTGCCATTCGGCATACATCACTTCAGGCTCGCCAACTACATTGAAGTAAAGTTGAGCAACATCGTTGTCGGCATCGACATGGACGCGGAAGTGCATCCACTCGTCATAGACGCAAGGCAGGTCGCAGGTACCGTTGCTACCAGCGTGGACGGTGCCGTGGCCAGGAGCCTGGGTCGAGTTCTGACCGTCATTGGTCTCATGCATGTAAACCTGCATGGCCCAGGTGCTGTTGCTGCCAGCGAAGTGGTGCAGGACGTTGAAGTAACCATTCTTGCCATTCGGGACGAAGGCATCGAATTCGAGGTCATAGACGCCCGTCGAGTGGTCGCCGAGCATAACGACTTGGTCGTTACCATAGGTGAAATGAGCAGCCATAGTGCCACCAGCCATTCCAAAGACACCGTCTTCAGAGCCACCGGGAGCGTTGCTCCATGTGGTCCAGGGATCACCGAGGGTTTGAGCGATTTTGGCGCCTTCCGGGCAGTCGTCAAAATCGAAGTGCATCTGAGCGAAAGCATTGCCGCAAACGAAGGCAATCATCGCAATGAGTAAAGATACTTTCTTCATTTTGTTAGAGTTTTAGTTAGTATTTAAGTTGTTTGTGTTGAGTTCACAATGGTGCATAAAACGCTGCAAATATAATGAAAAAATGAAAGGTGCAAGAGATTTTTTTATGTTTAGTGTTGTTCGGCAAGCCATTGGTCTATGAGTACAGAAATTGCGTCCACAAATGCTTGAGCTTGTGGATACAGCTCGTCAACTGTTTCCAAAGTATGGTTGATGAAGTCATCGTAATCGCCCGTTGTACGTTTCGAGAACAATCGGCTGTAGAACCTGCCCTGTTCTTGCGAAACCCTTCCATTCCGCACAAAATTCAAGCCCAATTGTTGCCTAACGCCTTCATGCGTCTTGGCTTCAATATGGTAAGCGGTCAAAAGAGCCCTCGCAGCATAATAACATGCATAATACATCCTGTTGACAGCAGTGTTATAAAAGCCATTTTCGCGATGGCTTTTCACTTCCAAAAGTGTTCCTTTGGCGTTCTCAAGCCTATACTTCACTATATCAATCCTCTGTTCGTCAGTCAAACCTGTCATATCCTCACCCTTTCATTGTTTACGTTGACATAAAAAGGCGTGACACGTTTACCCCATTGAACCTTTGGAAGGACCAAAGGATTAATGACTACCCCTGTTTGGAGTTCTATCTGATAAAGGGGAGTGAATACCATGTTCTCATCATCACCTGAAACAGAGGGTTTATCTATCAAAACCAACAAGTCAATATCTGAATCAGGACGCGCCTCTCCCCTTGCCTCGCTTCCATAAAGCCAAATCTCAATAGGATACGGAAACACCGCAAATGCTTTACGGATAGATTCAATGATGTTATCCCTTTTCATCTTACAATGATTATCGCTGCAAATATAATGAAAAATCATAAAGTGCAAGGGGAAGGGGAGATTTTTTGTCAAAAAAAAGGATATCGCCATCGGCTCGGAAGATTGCGGGTCAAGCCCGCAATGAGGGGTTGTTGTGCTAGGGTAGTACACAGGTAGTATATAAGTCCGAGACAGAGTCGACACAGATTTGACATAGGGCCGACATAGGGCCGACATAGGTCTAACATAAGTCTGACATAACTCGCACAAACTATCGGCTAAGTGTCTATAAAGTTTCGGTTAAGTTTCGGTTGAGTCTCGGTTAAGTCTCGGTTGAGTTTCGGTTCGAAATAGGAATTTCCCTTCACTAAACCCCATCTCCTACCTCATACCTCATACCTCCTCCCTCCTACCTCAAACCTCTCCCCTCCCCCACCGTCCATTCCTCATTTCGCCTCTTTCCAATAGGCCAACATCTCGTCAAGCGTGAGATGCTGCACGCCTTTGCCTTGCTCGCGGGCTCGTTGCTCGACATGGGCGAAACGCTCGCGGAATTTCTTGTCGGTCTTCTCCAGCGCATCGTCGGGATTCACACCGATATAGATGCCGTAGGCCGCAAGGGCGAATAGCAGGTCGCCGTATTCTTCTTCAATGCGCTCCGTGTTGTCGGGCTTTTGCAGCTCGGCAAAGAGTTCTTTCTTCTCCTCCTCCACCTTCTGCCAGGCCTGCTCGGCATCGGGCCAGCGGAAGCCCACGCCTGCCGTCTTTTGGTGCATACGGTAGGCCTTCAGCAACGAAGGCAGTCCCTCAGGCACGCCGCCCAAAACGCTGCGGTTGTGCTCGCGCTCCAGCTTGATGCGCTCCCAGTTGTGCTCCACCTGCTCGGCGTTCTCAACATGCTCGTTGCCAAAGATATGCGGGTGACGCACAATCATCTTTTCGCAGATGCCGTTCAGCACGTCGGTAATGTCGAAGGCTCCTTTTTCCTGTCCTATCTTGGCGTAGAAGACGAGATGGAGCATCAGGTCGCCGAGTTCTTTCTTCACCTCGTTGAGGTCGTCGTTGAGGATAGCTTGGCTCAACTCGTAGGTCTCCTCGATGGTGAGGTGGCGCAGGCTTTGTATGGTCTGGGTGCTGTCCCAGGGACAGCCTGCCCGCACGGCATCCATGATATCCAACAGTCGCTTGAAGGCTTGTAGTCTTTCGTCCATGATAGTTTGTTTTGGGGTGCAAAAATAAGGAATTTTTTCGTATCTTTGCAGACCCAATATGGAAAGACACAACGGCCATATCATTCTGTTTCTCCTTTGCAGCCTATTAATAATAGGTGTAGGAAAACTGTATGCCCAGCCGACCCACAAGAACTATGAGCTGGAGGCCAGGGTACACTTCGGCTACCTGTATTTCCAGAACGACCAGTACCACAGCGCTTTGGGCCGCTATAGTATGCACGCGCCCGCCTACGAGCTCTCGCTGCACCACAACACCTACGGACAGCATCGTTGGGAAGTGCTGCACAATTACCCCTCCATCGGGCTCACCTTCTATTACTCAGGCTTCCGCAACGACAGCATCTCAGCCGAGCTGGGCCGCGTGTTTGCCCTCTATCCCTACATCAACTTCCCCATCATCCCCAACGAGAGCAGCAAGCTGACCTTCAAGCTGGGCGTGGGGGTATCCTACCTCACCAACAAATTCCACCCTACCGAAAACTACCACAACTACGCCATCGGCTCGCACATCAACGCCGCCGTCAACCTGTCGTTTGAATACCGGCAACGCATCTTGGAGCGACTGCACTGGGTGACCTCGCTGGGCCTCACCCACTTCTCGAACGGCGCCACCCATGCGCCCAACATGGGCATCAACATCTTCAGCATCGCCTCGGGCTTCTCGTGGTACCTGAAAGCGCCCAAAGAGTTGAGGGACTTCAAGCTGCGCCCCAGGAACTACCTCTTCGAGTTTGACGGCAAGCGACACTTCGTCACCGACTACCAATACACCATTGGATACAAGGACATGAGCCAGCAGTATGGCACCCACCAGTATTTCCTCGTCCACGACCTTGCCTTCAACTGTATGCTACAGCTCACCGAGAGAGACCGCCTGGGGCTGGGCCTTGAGCTGGTGTACGACAACTCAGACCACGTCACCAAGCCCGACTGGGACATCTATCTGAAGCCCGGATTCCTGCTCTCTTACGAGATGCTGCTCGACCAGGTGAGCTTCATGTTCAACATCGGAGTGCGCAACAACGTACCGCTCAACTCGCCCACCTTCGGGCTGCTGTTTTACCAGAAAGTGGCACTACGTTACTACCTCAACGACAACTTGTTCACGACCCTTGCCTTCACCACCTACGACATCAAGGCCGACTTCATCAGCTTCGGCATCGGCTATCACATACAGCACAAATACTACCTGTCACGCCATGAAAAGAATCATCATCGCAGTCCTATATTTCCTCGTTAGCCTGACGGCAGCCTCGTGCAGCAAGATGGACGACCTGTTCGGCAACGGCGAGCCTGTCAGCGAGGTGCGCCAGCCCGACGGGCCTTTCAGCATCATCTGCATGTACGACAACGTGAACGTCAACCTGAAACACAGCAGCCGTCCCCGCTTCGAGCTGACCTGTCCCAAAAACCTTATCGACAACATCGTCACCGAGGTGCGCAACGATAGCCTCATCATCCGCAACGACAACAGCTTCAACTGGTTGCGCAGCTACGACTACACCATCAATATGGACCTGTACTTCGACAGCCTCTGCGAAATCAACTATGCCTCCACCGCCCGCCTGACCACCCAGGACACCCTGAGGGGATGTTTCGAGGCCGACACCACCGACGGCGTGATGCGCCGCTCGTTCATGCTGCGCACTAAGGAAGGCTGCGGCGACATCGACCTGGTGTTTGACTGCGATGTGCTGCGCGACCGCTTCTTCAACGGCACCTCACACATCACCCTGCGGGGCATAGCGGGCTACTCGGAACATATCGTCAGGAGCTACGGCACCGTCCATGCCGAGGAGCTCAACTCCAACATCGTCTCGGTGATGCACGAATCCACCAACGACCTCTACCTGTGGGTGCGCAACGGAGGCACCCTGCAGGCCCATCTGAACAGCATCGGCAACCTTTACTACAAGGGCCAACCCAACCCCGCCAGCACCCATATCAGATGCAACAGCACCGGAAAAGCCTATAAATTGGAATAAAAAAGAACACGGAAACGAGAACTTTGGTATAATATTTGCATAGTTTCAGACAGATTTTCATCCTTGATAAACAAACAAACACACAATACAATGAAAACCCTCAGAATCATTCCCCTTATCGCCCTGATGGCCTTAATAGGCTGTTCGTCAAGCAAAAACACAGCGAAGGACGATGTCTACTACTCGCCTTACGGCAACACGGGTTCGCGCATGGCCACCGGCAACGGCTCCTACGTCAACCCACAAATCACAGGCAGTTCGGAGTATAACTACCAAGCCTATTACTCCGACAGCAAGAACTACGTCAGCGATGCCGAGCCCGTCTATCAAACCACCGAGACGGTGACCGACACCAACGGCGTGGTGTACACCACCACCGAGACCTACTATGATGCCGACTATGCAGCCCGCATCAAGCGCTTCGGCACAGGTGCCTCCTCGTCGATAGGCTATTATGACGACTACTACACGGGTGGCGGTGGCGACACCTATATTATATATGGCAACAGCTACGACCCGTTCTATTGGAACTACTACCCGAGCTTCTACATAGGTTGGGGCTATCGTCCCTACTACCGTAGCTATTGGGACTATTACTGGGGCTATCCCTACTACTATTCCTATTGGGGCTGGGACCCCTACTGGAGCTACGGCTGGGGCTACCACGACTACTACTGGAACCACCCGCATCATCACCACCACCATCATGACTACTATCATGGCGGAGGCCACGGCCCAGGTCACAATGGAGGCGGCATGGGTGGCTATGTGGCCAGCGTGCGTCGCGGGAACAACGGCACCTCAGGCTCGATGAGCCGTCCCTCAACCAGCAACGGCTTTGCCCCGCAAAGCGGAGCCAGCGTAGCAGGCCGTCCCAACGCCAGCGGCTCGATGAGCGGCACCCGTCCCACCACTTCAGGCAGCGCCTCCACAGGTCGCGTGAACTCAGGCAGCAGCTCGGGCCGCCCCACTGCAGGCAGCCAGTCGGCCAGCAGCAGCAGACCCACCACAGGCACCAGCGGACGCACGGGAAGCGCAAGCGCCAGCCGTCCCTCAAGCGGCAGCAACAGCGGCACAGCCCGCACAGGCAGCCAAAGCGGCACCCGTCAGACCTACACCTCGCCTAATAACACACGCCCCTCACGCTCCAGCTCGGAGTACGTCCCCCGCAAAGCTCATCGTCCAGCCGTCCATCGTCGACAACGTCAGGCTCAGGCAGAAGCGGCAGCTACAACAGCGGCAGCAACAGCCGTCCCTCATCGAGCGGCAGCTACAACAGAAGTAGCAGCAGCACACCATTGAGAAGCTCCTCGTCGAGCGGCAGCTACAACAGAAGCAGCTCTTCGTCAAGCTCAGGCCGTAGCTCGGGCAGCAGCTACAGTGGCGGCAGCCGTAGCTCAAGCTCCAGCTCAAGCAGCAGCCGCAGCTCCAGCTCAGGTGGAGGTCGTTCAAGCGGTGGAGGAAGGAGATAATCCATGAAGAAGTCATTTGTAACCTTGATAATGGTCATCGTCGCTGTCAGTGCCTACGCACAAAGCAGCGACGATGCCTGCGTTTTCTCGCAGAGCTACTACCAAGGCACCGCCAAGGCCTTGGGTATGGGCAACGCCCTCGGTGCCGTGGGTGGCGACATGACGGCAGTCTGCATCAACCCCGCCGGACTGGGTCTCTACCGCAGCGGCGAGCTCACCATGTCGCTGAGCCTCGCCGACAGGTTTGAGGTCGGAACCTATTACGGCGAGTCGAGACCCGCCAACAAGCTGCGCGTCTCCATCCCCAACGTTGGTTTCGTCAAGACCACACAGGTGAGCAACTTCAGACCCTTGCGCTACACACAGTTCTGCATAGGTCTCACCCGCACTAACGACTATAACATACACAGCTTCGCCAAAGGGCTGAACCCCACCAGTTCGAAAATCGACAACTACCTTATGCGCATGGACGGCTACTCGCCCTACGACCTGCAAAGGGAATTCCCTTACGACATCTTCCCCGCCTGGAACACCTTCCTCCTCGACATCAACAACGACGGCTACTACACCAGCCCCGTCCCACAAGGGGGAATCATCCAAAGCTCGGAGCGTGAGTTCAGAGGCAGAGCCGAGGAGTGGACCTTTGGCTACAGCATGAACTACTTCGACAGGCTGTTTGTGGGCGTCAGCCTGGGTCTCACCCACATCAAGCGGGTGGGATACAGCGAGCTGGCCGAGACTCTGCCTGAGCAGTCGGACATCGACACCGACTTCATTCGCTGGACCTTCACCGAGGACTACAAATCGTCGGGTGCCGGCGTCAACGGCAAGATAGGCTTGGTGTGGATTGCCAGCCCGTGGCTCCGCTTGGGGGCCGCGTTCCATAGCCCCACCATCTATAGCTTCGACGAATCGTGGTCAACCACCACGGAGTCGCAGATTGGATGGGTCACAAGGAAGAGCCTCAGCCCGCAGTCAACCTACGAGTACTATCTCTTCACCCCCTTGAAATGGGTGGGTAGCGCAGCATTCGTCTTCGGCAGCAAGGGCATGATCAGCATGGATGTGGAGACAGCCAACTTTGGTGCCTCGTTTTTCAAAGCCGACGACTACGACTATAGTGGCGTCAACAAGGACATTAAAGACAACTACGGCCGCAGCTACAACTTCCGCTTAGGCACAGAATGGAGGGTACGTGACTCCTACCTCCGCTTGGGCGCAGGCTATTACGGCAGTCCTTTCGGCTTAGGTAATCCCAACGGCAGCGTCAAGAAAGCCTCCATCGGCATCAGCCTGCCTCTGGGCCCTTACACCTCGCTTGATTTGGCTTACGAAATCAGTCATGGGAAGCAGCAATACACCCTGTACGACCCAGGGGACCTGGCCATCGAGCCCGTCACCCAGCGGGAACTCCGCCACGTCGCCCTATCGACGCTGAAAATCAAGTTCTGAAACAAAAAAAGCCGCATTGCTGCGGCTTTTTTTTGTGCTTGTCGTTCATCAGGCATTGTACTGGGCAATGATGCCTTTGTCGACCAGGATACGTCCGCAGTATTCGCAGACGATAATCTTCTTGTGCGTGCAGATGTCCAACTGGTGTTGGGGAGGGATGCGGTTGAAGCATCCGCCACAGGCCTCGTCGAAGATACCCACCACAGCCAGACCGTTGCGGGCATTCTTGCGGATACGCTTGTAGGCCACCAGGAGGCGGTCCTCCACCAACTTTTCGCATTCGGCGGAACGCTCCAACAGCTGTTCCTCTTCTTTCTCGGTGCCTTCCACCAAGGAGCTGAGTTCTTCCTGCTTTTCATTCAAGGCGCTCTTCAGCTCGTCAAGACGCTGATGCGCCTCGCCCGCCTTCACTTCCACCTCAGCCATCTTGGCTTGGGCCTCGCGGATGCGCTTCTCTGAGACCTGGATGTCGAGGTTCTGGTACTCAATCTCCTTGGTCAGAGAGTCGTACTCACGATTGTTACGGACGTTATTCTGCTGCTCCTCGTATTTCTTGACGAGGTCTTTCGTCTCCTTAATCTTCACAGTGAAGTCGGACACCACGCGCTGAAACTGCTTGCTGTCGCCTTTGAGGTTTTCGATACGCGTCTCCAAACCAGCAATCTGGTCTTCCAAGTCCTGAATCTCAAGCGGAAGGTTGCCACGATAGGCGCGAATCTCGTCAATCTTCGAGTCGACCTGCTGCAAGGTGTAAAGGGCCACGAGCTTTTGCTCCACGCTCACCTCGATGGGATCTTCTTCGGCAACGGGTTGCGGTTCGGGAGCAGGCTCCTGAACGGGTTCCGGCTCAGTCTTCACCTCTTCAGGCTTGGGCTCAACAACCTCTTCCGTCTTTTCTTCCACTGCCTCATCCACCTCAGGTTGGGCAACCTCTTTCTTGGTGGTCTTCTTGGTAGTCTTTTTGGTTTCCTTAACTTCTTTAACCTCAGCGACTTCAGTCACCTCGGCTTCTTCATTTACTTTCTTGGTAGCCATATTGTGTTTTCTTACTTATTGACGAAATAATAAACCGCATTCGTTCTTGTGTCAGCGATTTCGGCTGCAAAGGTAGGAAATTTTTTCCTAATCAGCTCATATATTAATTCTTTCGTGAATTGTTCCGTCTCAAAATGCCCGCCATCCACCAGCAGAGCATCGCCTTCGGGGACGAAGAAATCGTGGTATTTAATGTCGGCAGTGAGATAGGCATCCGCGTTTTGCCGCAAGGCATCCTGCATGAACGGGCTGCCCGAGCCGCCGCAGAGTGCCACCTTTTTGATAAGTGTCCCCCTCAAGGCAGAATGACGCAGGCAGGGCGAGCCAATCGTCTTGGCGACGAGGCCCAGGAAAGCGGTTTCTTCCATTGGCGTTTCCAACTCACCTATCATTCCCGCACCGCACAACTCAGGCTCGGCTGCCGAAGGCTGAAGGATATGAAGGTTTTTCAGTCCGAGCCTGTCGGCTAGCACGCGGCTCACACCCAAGTAGCTGTTGTCCAAGTTGGTGTGCATAGAAATCATGGCAATGTCGTGCTTCACGGCCTTCATCACAGCACGTTCGATATAGGTTTCAGGCGTCAGATGTTTCAATCCACGGAAGATTAAGGGGTGATGGCTGACAATAACATCACAGCTTTTGGCTATAGCTTCGTCCACCACTTCCTCGGTGATATCCAGACAAATCAGTGCTTTATGAGCCTCGGCGTTGAGGTCGCCCACCTGCAAACCAGCATTGTCGTAACTCTCCTGCCAATGCAGCGGGGCAATCTCGGTGATACAGTTTAGAATGTCTTTTACGAGCATATTTTCAAAATTTGGCTCAAAAGTAGCGAATTTTTCGCTATTTTTGAGCCCTATTATGAGAATTTTACTTCTTCCCATAGCGCTTTTTTATCATATCGTGCTGACCCTCAGGCACAAACTATATGATTGGCATTTCTTCAAAGTCACGCGGTTTGAGAAGCCGGTCATCTGTGTGGGCAATCTCCGCCTTGGGGGAACGGGAAAGACACCGCATACCGAATACCTTGTCAATTTGTTGAAGGAGACCTATAGCGTGGCAACCCTGAGTCGGGGCTATGGAAGAAAGACCAAAGGATTCCTGTTGGCAAACGATACATGCTCCAGCGAGGACCTGGGCGACGAGCCACTGCACTATTTCAGGAAATTTCCCGAGATTCAAGTCGCAGTGGACGAAGACCGCGTGGATGGTGTGCGCAAACTGCTCCACACCCCTTACAACGCCGAGGTCGTCTTGCTCGACGACGCCTTCCAGCATCGCAGATTGAAAGCTGGGCTGAACATCCTGCTGACGGAATACGGTCATCTCTATACGGACGACTTCCTATTCCCTGCCGGCACCTTGCGCGACGTGAGGTCAGCGGCAAAACGAGCCCACCTCATCGTGGTCAGCAAGGCGCCAAAAGAGCTAAGTGAAACGGAAAAGACTCAGATTATCAGAAAGCTGAAGCCCCTTGAGCACCAAAAGGTGTTTTTCTCTTATACGGAATATGCACCGCTGCAAGCTCTGAATCCTAAGGCTGAGCGCTTTGGAAACAAACCTGCCGACGCCATAGTGGCCTTTTGCGGCATCGCCCACCCCGAGCCCTTTGTAGAGGAATTGAAGAAGCAGTACAAAACCGTTGATTTCCTGCCCTTTGCCGACCATCACCCCTACACCAAGGAAGACCTGAAAAGCATCATGAAACGCTTCGAGAACCTCGGTGGCGAAAAGAAAATCATCATCACCACTGAAAAAGATGCTGCGCGATTGACAAATTCTCCTTATCTTTGTATGTTTGAATCTGCACCTCTGTACGCTTTGCCCGTCAAGGTGCGTTTCATTGAAGAAGAGAAATTTAACAACGAAATACTTGAATATGTACGACAAAATCATCACCACTGTTGAATATATCAATCTGAAGACAAAAGGATTCCGCCCTGAAATCGGCATCGTCTTAGGCTCCGGCCTGGGCGGTCTGGCTGAAGGCATCAGCATACAGCACGCCATCTCCTACTCCGAAATCCCCAACTTCCCGATTTCGACCGTTGAGGGACATAAGGGACAGTTGCTGTTCGGCTCCATCGAGGGACATCGCGTGGTGGCCATGCAAGGGCGTTTCCACTACTACGAGGGCTATCCCATAAGCGAGGTGGCCTTCCCTATCCGCGTGATGAAACAGCTCGGCATACAGTTCCTCATCATCAGCAATGCCTCGGGCGGGCTGAATCCCGATTTCTCAGTGGGCGACATCATGATTATCGAAGACCAGATTCACATGATGCCCAATCCCCTCATCGGTCCGCACGACGAACGCTACGGGGAACGTTTCCCTGACATGAGCGAACCCTACGACAAACGCCTCATCATGCTTGCCAACACCATCGCTCAGGAGAAAGGCATCAAGATACAGCATGGCGTGTACTGCTCCACCTCGGGCCCAACTTATGAGACCCCCGCCGAGTGCCGCTACTTCCGCATCATCGGCGCCGACGCCATTGGTATGTCAACCACACCCGAAGTCATCGTGGCCCGTCAATGTAAACTACCCGTCTTCGGACTGTCCATCATCTCCGACATGGGCAACATATACGGTAAGGAAAAACGTATCATCGTCACGCACGAGGACGTCCTCCGTGAAGTGAACGCCGTGGAGCCCCAACTCATCATCCTCATCACTGAGCTCATCCGACGCTCGTCTGAAATCAAATTCTGATGGCCGTCTATTTCGTCACCGATTTTCATCTCGGCATCCCCACTATGGAGGACAGCCACGAGCGCGAGCGCAAGCTACTGCGCTTCCTTGACGGCATCCGCCCCAACTGCGAGGAGCTTTACCTGATGGGCGACCTCTTCGACTTCTGGTTTGAGTACAAGACCGTGGTTCCCAAGGGCTTCGTCAGACTACAGGGCAAGCTGGCCGAGTTCACCGATGCAGGCATCCCCGTACACATGTTCATCGGCAACCACGACCTGTGGAGCTTCGGTTACCTGCACGACGAGCTGGGACTTGAGATGCATCGCGAGCCTGTAGTCAAAACGATTCAAGGCAAGAAGTTCTTCCTTGTTCACGGCGACGGCAGAGGCCCCGGCGACAAGGGCTACAAATTCTTGAAGAAAGTATTTGAATGCCGACTCAACCAAAGGCTGTTCCGATTATTTCATCCCGACTTGGGCATCGGGCTGGCCTTGCGGTGGTCGCACAAGCACAGGCTGAAGAAGCTGAAGAACGAGGTGGAACGCGGCTATTACGACGACATTCCCAACACCCGCCTCTATCAATACGCCCAAGAGCAAGCCGCCCTCGACCCAAGCATCGACTTCTTTGTCTTCGGTCACCAACACAAGCCCATGCAATACAAGACAGGCGACCACGCCTTGACCACTATCGTTGGCAATTGGATCTACGACTTTACCTACGCCGTCTTTGACGGAGAGACCATCGAACTGAAACACTTTGAGCAACAATAACGACAATTAAATATCTCAACTATGCAAATCACACAGAACTACATTGAAGCCAACAAAGAGCGTTTCCTTGAGGAACTTTTTGGCTTAATCAGAATCCCTTCCATCAGCTCCGAATCGGCCCACAAGCCGGACATGATCCGTTGCGCCGAATGCTGGCGCGACAACCTGCTGAAAGCGGGTGCCGACAAGGCTGAGGTGATGCCCACCGAGGGCAACCCCATTGTCTACGGCGAGAAAATCATTGACCCGAAACTGCCTACCGTGCTGGTCTACGGCCACTACGACGTGATGCCCGTCGACCCCATCGACCTGTGGCACACCGACCCCTTTGAGCCGGTCATTAAGGACGGCAAAATCTGGGCACGCGGCGCCGACGACGACAAAGGACAGTCGTTCATGCACGCCAAAGCCTTTGAGACGATGGTGAAGACCAACACCCTCCCCTGCAACGTGAAGTTCATGCTTGAGGGCGAAGAGGAAATCGGCTCGGGCAGCCTATCGAAATGGGTCGCTGAATACAAAGACCTGGTAAAAGCCGATGTCATCCTCGTCTCCGACACCTCGATGATTGCCAGCGATGTGCCGAGCATCACCACTGGATTGCGCGGTCTGTCCTACTGGGAGATTGAAGTCACTGGTCCCAACGCCGACCTGCACTCAGGCCTCTTTGGCGGCAGCGTGGCCAATCCGCTCAACACCCTCTGCGAGATGATTGCCAAGTGCATGGACGAGAACAACCACATCACCATCCCCCACTTCTACGACGACGTGGTGGAATGCTCAGCCCGCGAGCGCGAGCTGCTCAACATGGCACCCTACAGCGAGGCAGGTTACAAAAACAGTGTCGGCGTGAAGGCACTGCGCGGCGAGAAAGGCTACACGAAGATTGAAAGAGTCGGTATCCGTCCCACCTTCGACCTCTGCGGCATGTGGGGTGGCTACACCGGCGAAGGCGCCAAGACCGTGTTGCCCTCGAAAGCCTACGCCAAGCTCTCCTGCCGTCTCGTGCCCAACCAAGACAACGAGAAGATTTCAGCCTTGGTGAAAGACTACTTCGAGAAGAACGCCCCCGACTACGTCACTGTGAAGGTCACCCCGCTGCATGGCGGACAGGCCTACGGCTGCCCCGTCGACGTGCCAGCCTACAAAGCTGCCGAAGCCGCTTATATGGACACCTACGGCAAACTGCCCATCCCGATGCGCTCGGGCGGCTCCATCCCGATTATCGCAAGATTTGAGGAAGTGCTGGGCATCAAGGCCATCCTCATGGGCTTCGGCCTCGGCGAAGATGCCATCCACTCGCCCAACGAGAATTACCGCCTCGACCACTTCTACAAAGGCATCGAGACGATTATCGCGTTCTACCAACATTTCGCCAAAGGCGGCGAGAATGCCTAAACAAAAAAGAGCGGCAATCGCCGCTCTTTTTTTTATTCCTTTATGATGTCCTTATACTTCAGTTTGGTCACTGCGCCAAACTTACCCAACTCTTTCTTGTCAATCTGCTTCTCATTGCCCGACATCATAATGACCACAGGACGATTCTTAATCATGCGGTTATAGAAACTCTGCACATCCTCAAATGAGGTGTTACGGATGATTTCAGTCACCTCGCCTCTTGGGTCGTGGTCATAGCCTTTCCTCATCCAATTGTGCACATAGGAAGGTATGTCCCTGAAATTAACATAATCGCTGGCACGTGCCTTTAGCAGAGCTTCTTTCGAGGCGTTGAACTTCTCCATGCGTACCGGCATGTTGACAATCAGATCCTTGAAGGCGGTCATGCCGTCCAGGGTCTTGTCGGACTGCGTGCCCAGGAAGCCGAAGAGATAACCAGGCTTGCGCTCCAAAAAGTCATTGGTATAATAGCTGTAGGCTGTATAGCCCAAGGAACGGAATTCTCTGATTTCCTGGAATACGATGGAGTACATGTCGGTGCCGAAATACTTACTGAACACCAGCGACAGAGCCTCGTCCTGCATACTCAGTTTCTCGCCTGGAATGTGGAAAAAGATGTTGCTCTGACGGAATTTCTTGTTGGAGGCAATGAAGACCTGCGAATCGGAATAGGGCTTCTCGACGCGCACTTTCTCTTGTCCCTTGATAGCGTTAGAACGCACCAAATGGTTGTCATTCAGCATACTTGCGACCAATTTCGGGTCAGTATTGCCGCTGTACAACACATAACCATCGTATTTGAAAGCTTCGGCGACTTCGGCCAGTAGTTCTTCACCACTCTTTTTCTTCCATTGCTTCAACGAGGTGCGGCTCAAATAGGTGGACTGGTCACCATAGAGTGCATACTCACGCACGGCACGGGCCCAAGTGGAGGCATCGTCGCGAAGGGTACTGATTTCACTTTGCTCCCCTTCCACCAAGGTGCTGATATAAGTCTCGTTGTTGGAAGGTGTTTGAAGCTTTTGGCTGCATAAGGCGATAATCTCGTTCAAGTCCTTCTCGAAACCAGTCATGCGCACGGATAGGTCGTTTTCGGAAGCTTGGAAGTCAATCGTCGCACCTATTTTCTGTAAAGCGAGAGCAAACTCCTGGGACGTCTGCGTCTGGGTACCTTGCATATTAAGATACTGCACCGCACGAGCTAGATCATGATCGTGGTATGTCCCATAGTTGAACCTCACCTCAAGGTTGAAAATGTCGTTGCGCGGGTTGGTGGAAGAGAACATCTTGAAGCTGTCGTTCACTCCCGTTACCTTCACATCCTCACCAAATTTAACGACTTGAGGCTCCACTTCGGGAACTTGCTGTGCCTCAATAGCCTTGGCAAAATCAGACTTTGCCTCGGTGTTTTTGGCCTCGATAGGTTTCCAATTGGGTTTGTCCACCTTATCCTTGGCCGGGAAGCCCATCTTGGAGCGCACATCCAAATAGTCGTCGCCGAAATACTTGTTGGCAATGGCGACCACCTCGTCTTTCGTAATCGTTTCCAGACGCCTCGTTTCAGCAAGATAATCCTCGTAAGTCATACCTCTCATTTCCAATTCAAGGAAAAGATTGGCAAGACTGTTCAGATTCTCCATGTCGTGAATCCTTTGCGTCAGGGTGCTCATACGCATGGCCTCAAAAAGCTCATCGCTGAAATCACCACTCTTCAAGCGATCAAGGCAACCGAAAATCAGCGCTTCGGCATCCTCGTGCGACTGGCCGAGCAGTTTCGGAATATAAATCATCAGGTTGCCGCCATAGTCCTCCAAAGAAAGAGGCATAAGCATGGCCGCCATGATCTTGCCATCAAGCATGAGTTTGTCGGTGAGACCTGTTTCGCCATTGCTGAAGATACCGCAAGCCAGGGTCAAAGGCAGGTAATCGGGGTCGGAAATCTTTACTCCGGGGAACACCAAAGCACCCATCTTGATAGGTGTCATCTTCACATCCTTCACCGTCGGGCCATTGAACTTGGGGAAGGTATAGGTCGGCTCTTGGGGCAATTTGCCACTACGCCAAGTGCCAAACTTCTCGGCCACCATAGGCTCAATGGCATCCGTGTCGAAATCGCCGACGAGGATAAGGGTCATGTTGTTGGCCACATAGTAGGTGTTGTAAAACTCGCGCATCCTGCTGGTCTGCGGGTTCTTCAGGTGCTCAGTATAGCCGATGACAGGGCGTCCGTATGGATGCTCACCCGCAAATTCCTTGAACAGATATTCTTGGAAAGCAGAGATGGGATTGTCGCCATACATATTCTTCTCTTCATACACCGTCTCCAATTCCGACTGGAACAAGCGGAACACTGGGTTGCGGAAACGTTCCACATAGACGTCCATCCATTTCGAGAGTTGGTTTGCCGGGAAGGTGTTGTAGTACATCGTCATGTCGTAGGACGTACCGGCATTCAGCCTCTTGCCACCCATCTGCGTGAGGATGACATCCACCTCGTTCGGAATGGCATAATCAGCCGATTTCTGCGACAAGACATTGATTTTCTGTTGAATGGCTTGTCTTTCGGCCACATCGGTAGTCTCGTGCAAACGGTCATACATCAGGTCAATGCTGTCCAAAAAAACCTTCTCGGCTTCCCAGTTGGTCGTGCCAATTCGGTCCGTTCCTTTGAACATGATATGCTCAAAGTAATGTGCCATACCCGTAGCGTCCAGAGGGTCGTTCTTGCTGCCCGCATGGACATAAACAGCACCGTAAATCTCCGGTTGTGAGTGATCTTCACACATCACCACTTTCAAGCCATTGTCCAAATGAATTGTTTTGGTCTTTAAGTCGCCATTTTGGGCAAAAATCCACGTACCTGCAAATAGCAGCAGGGAAAGAATGAATATTTTTCTCATTTTAATCAGCCTTTGTCTGGGTTAATACTCATTTTTGGTATTTCTCGGGAAAATACTTCCTGCCGTTCTTGTAGTTGTCGAGGCCTTTCTTCAAGAAGGTGAGGAAAGCGGCCTTGTCCTTGCTATAGGAACGCGGAATCATCAGCATATCGCCATCGTTGTCGAGCAACACATAATAGGGCTGCGCGTTGGCACCGAAGCGGGTCTCCTGGAAATCAATGTTCTTTGAGCCGATGGTCTTCTTGACCTTGCCGTTCTTGGTCGACACCGACCAGTCCTCTTCAGGCATCAAGGTCTTGTCGTCAACATAAAGGGCCACCACCACATACTCGTTGTGCAACATCTTCAGCACCTCGGGATCGCTCCAAACGCTGTTCTCCATCTCACGGCAATTGTTGCAGCCGTGACCTGTGAAGTCGACGAAAACGGGCTTATTCTGTGCGCGGGCACAACTCAAGGCCTGTTCATAGTCGAAGTATCCGTTTATGTCGTGAGGCAGTTCAAGCACATCACCGTATTTCGGTTCCTCACAAACATGCGAAGGCAGCTGCGATTCAACATATTTAATGGTTCTGTCCAAATTGAAGTCAAGAGTCTGTTGAGGCGGCAGATAGCCCGACAAAGCCTTCAACGGGGCACCCCACATACCAGGAATCATATAGATGACAAAGGTAAAGTCGATAATGATCAGCACCAGGCGGAAGACACTCAGTTCCTTCACTTCCTTCTCGCCCTTGAAACGAATCCTACCCAAGAGGTAAAATCCCAACAAGGTGAAGCACACAATCCAGATGCCCAGATAGACCTCGCGGTCGAGCAGTCCCCATCCGTAGGCTTGGTCGGCAGTCATCAAGAACTTGAATCCGAGGGCAACTTCAACGAAGCCCAAAACGACCTTCACCGAGTTCATCCAGCCACCGCTCTTCGGCAGTTTTTGGAGCAGGTTGGGGAACATGGCGAAGATGGCAAACGGCAAAGCAAAGGCAATGGAGAAAGCCAACATGCAAAGGATGGGCGTCCAGATTGCGCCTTGTGTGGATTGAATCAGCACAGTGCCCACAATAGGACCCGTGCAAGAGAACGACACCAGCACCAAAGTTAAAGCCATGAAGAAGATACCGCCAAGGTTATTCGTGCTCTGCTTGCTGTCGCTCTTATTCAGCATATTGCTGCCCAGAGTGATTTCGAACGCACCAAAGAACGAGGCTGCGAAAACCATAAACACAAGGAAGAAAATCAGATTGGGGAGCCAGTTCGTTGCCAACCAGTTGAAGATACCTGCCGTAACGCTTTCACCACCGACGAAATAGGTAATCAGGATGAGGATAGCAATGGGCAAAGTATACAGCAACACGATGAAAACGAAATACATAAACGCCTTGAAGCGGCCTTCTTTCTTGCTTTCGCCCTCACCGTGCATGAAGAACGACACCGTCATCGGCACCATCGGGAACACGCAAGGTGTCAGCAGGGCTGCAAGGCCCCAGAGGATGGCTGACAGAATCATGCCCCAAAGGCTGGTATCCGTACTTTCGGCACCTTCCGAGGTGAAGTAATCGTAATCGTCGGCCGCTGACAGGACTGCTTGTTGGTCGTCGGCTTTCTCTGAAACCTCATTGTTTTCGGCGGGAGAAGAAGTGGTTTCTGCCACCATCTCGCCATTGGCGCCGGGTACAGCAATCTCAAAATCAGCCGAAACAGGCACACAACTACCATCCTTGCAGGCTTGTCCCATGACAGTTCCCACCACTATAAAAGCGTTGTCTGTCAGCTTCTTCAAACGCTGTGCATAGACAGCGGTTCCTTTAAACTGGACATACTCAACCTCGAAGATGTCATCATAAAACTTCTCGCCTTCGGTGACATCCCTGGCTTCTCCCACCACCTCAAAGTCGTTGGAGGCCTCAAACTCGAACTCCGTAGGCTTGGGCCCTAAATCGGGCATCTTGGTGGAATAGATATGGAACTGCGGGTCAACCGTGGCCGTGGCGACCACGTCAAATTCGGTTTCGTTGACTTCCTGAATGGAGAACGCCCATTTTACAGGGTCAACAATTTGGGCCTGCATCCTCAAAGGCATGAGGGCAACGAAAGCCATCAGCAGGCAGAAAAACAATCGTTTCATAAGTAAAAAGTGTTTTGTTTGCAAACAAATTGATAATTAAGCGACAAAAATACAAAAACTATCTTACCCAACTGCATTGGAAGATGGTTTTTGTTTCAGAAGTCACTTTAAAGCGGTCGTCGATGCGGTATCCGACAATCCAAAGAATCTCATTTTCAGCGGAAACCAACAGCAGCACCTGATCCTTCTGCGCGTCTGTAAACTTCTGGTCTACAAAGAAATCGCTTAACAACTTGGAGCCTTTCATACCCAATGGGCGAAAGCGGTCGCCGTGTTGCCAATGGCACAAGGACAAGGGGAATTGAATCTTGTCGGCATCCAAAAGAGCTACCTCGGGCGACTTATCGATAATGAAATCTGCAGTCCTCTCGTATTTTGAGAAACGCAAATGAATGGGTGATGTGATTTCCTCCTCCCCCGCCTGGATTTGCAGGATCTCTTCTTTTGCCACTGGTTTGATTTCGGAGAGTTGCAATTCGTCCCTGCCGATGACCAGCTGATGGGTTGGTGAGTAATACTTGTTCCCGATGCCCGTTTCCATCGCCTGATAAATGAAATGGCATTGGTAGGTGTTGAAGCCGTATTGACGCAACCACTCAAATAGGAGCTGGAAGGAGGTTTGAGGTAGGAGGTTTGATGTAGGAGGTTTGAGGTAGGAGGTTTGAGGTTTGGTGAATGCGGAATATGGGACGCGTTGGATTTCTCCGTCGAGTTCAACCATCTGAGACAACTTTTCATTCAGCAATTCCCTATAGAGTTCGTTTTCTGACGCAAGGTGTTCCAATGATTTGTACAATCCTTGCCGAGCCTCAGGATGTAACTCGTCAAAGACGGGCAAGAGCTGGTTACGGATTTTGTTGCGCAGATATACCGTCTCGGCATTAGTATGGTCTTCCCTCCATTGGATTTGGTTTTCGACAGCGTAGTGGTGAATCTGTTCACGCGAAGCCCAAAGCATGGGACGGATAATGAAGCCATTTTGTGGTTGCATTCCTTTCAGGCCACGAAGTCCGGCACCGCGCAACAGATTGATAAAGAAGGTTTCGGTTTGGTCGTCGGCATGATGCGCCACAACAATTTTATCATAGCCAAGTTGTTGCCTAAGTTCTTCAAACCAGGCATAGCGCAGGTCGCGGGCGGCCATTTCGATGGAAATGCCTTTTTCTGTCGCATAGGTTTCCGTTTCAAAATGCTTCACGAAGAGCCTCAAACCGTTTCGCTCTGCAAACTCGCGTACAAACTGCTCGTCTCCATTGGATTCCTCGCCACGCAGATGAAAATTGCAATGTGCCACCACGAAATCGATTTTTGTTTGCAGCAGCAAATCAGCAAGCACCATAGAATCGATGCCGCCGCTAAGGGCTAAAATGAGGCGGTCGCCCTCAGCGATAAGATTACACCTATTAATATATGTCTGGAATTCGTGGAGCATTTTCAAGATTTTTCCAGAACTACTTCTTTTTCTTCACCGAGAAACCAAAGCCACCTATCTTCTCACCAAGCCCGTAATACTTGCCATGGGAGAAAGCCAAAGGCCTGGCATGGTTGAGTTGGAACGCGCCCGTGCCTTTGTCGATGAGTTTTTCCTCTGCATCAATAGCCACCACCTCGGCAATAAACATATCGTGCGAACCCAGTTCCTTCACTTCCACTACCTTGCACTCGATATTCAGCGGCGACTCCTGAATCAAAGGAGCTTTCACCACTTGTGCCGGCTCGGTGTGCAAATGCATCTCCTTGAACTTGTTGTAGTCGCGGCCCGAGCGCACGCCGCACCAGTCTGTAGCCGCAGCTAAGTCCTCCGTCGTCAGGTTGATGACAAACTCCTTGTTTTTCATGATGAGTTCATGCGAATGGCGCTCCTTGCGGACGGAGATGTAGCACATTGGCGGGTCTGAACAAATCGTGCCAGTCCAAGCCACCGTAATGATATTATAGTTTTCCTCGCAGTCGCCACAAGTGACCATCACAGCGGGCAAGGGATAAATCAAAGTTCCGGGTTTGAAGGGGATTTTCATAAGTCTTTGGATTATTTTATTCTAATTTTATGTTGTTTGGCCAACCTTTCAAATTCACATTGAAAATCATCTAAAACATTGCTGTCGTCCGAAGGCCAATACAACGGCAACACTGACGTAAAAAGATAATTTCTTCCTTTCTTTGTTCTAATAAATAAACTTTCTGAGAAAAAACTACGATAAAACCTCATATTTTCCCATTCCACAATTCGTTTTTGGGGAACTAAAACCGACCTTGATAATTTAGTCTGTTCCAATCCTGTTTTAGTAATTTTAAGATTGACAGTCGTTCCAGTTGCCATAGTTATTTTTTTTGCCAAAAGGAAACCCAAAAACACAAAAGTCGCAAATACTAACAGAGCCACTATAATATGCAATTCCCATCTCTTTAATATCAAAACTGGTGATATAAAAGATAAAAATAACGATCCCAATAACACCACAGCTTGTACCAGCCGCGAGTAACGCTTCACAACAAATCCGTCAGGATATTCTTTCGCAATCCTCTCGTCTCTTGTCAAATGCTGTTTCTTTTTCTTCTTTGCCATCTTGGTAATAGTATTCAAGTGCAAAAATAACGATTTTCCACATCATCTTGCGGGGAATGATTCGTTTTTGTAATTTTGCACATTGAAAATATGAAAACTATGTACGCTGAACAAACCACATTGAATCCAATCCAGTTGCACCTACTCGAAATGTTCAACCATTGCGACAGCGAAAAGATGATGCTTGAATTGAAAGAAGTATTGGCCGAATTCTACGCCAAACAAGTTCAAGAAGAAGCTGACCGTCTCTGGGACGAAGGTACTCTTAATGGTGAGGCCATTGAGCGCATTCTTAATGAGCATTGGAGAACGCCTTACCCTGAAGCGAGATGAGAAGAATCGTCATCGATACCAACTGTTTGATTGCCATTCTGCCCTCGAAAAGCCCCTACCACAAAGTTTGGACTGACTTTTTGGAGCAGCGTTTGGAGATTTGTGTATCCAACGAAATTTTGATGGAATACGAGGAAATCATTTCGGAAAAGACTTCATCCGTCTTTGCAGAAGCCATCATCAAGACAATGATAAACAAGCCCAACTTTATCAGGGTATATCCTACTTGGCGTTTTGGTTACATTGTATCAGACCCTGATGACAACAAGTTTGTTGATTGTGCAATTTGCGGAAGAGCAGAATTACTTGTTTCAAACGATAAGCACTTCAATGTTTTGAAAGACATTGGATTTCCTTATGTAAGAGTATTAAGGATCCAGGATTTTGTTCAAATTTTAAATTAGTAATATTCAATAACTTAAACCTGGTTTTGGTAATTATCATCCCAATTCATAGGCAAAAACAGGCAAATTTTTTCCTAATTCATAGGCAAGATTAGGTCAAAATTCGCCAAATTCATAGGCATAAATGACTAAAACTTACATAATTCATAGGCAAAATTAGGTCAAAATCTGCCAGATTCATAGGCAAGAAACCTTTTACAAACAAAAAATCCCGCTCCGAAGAACGGGATTTTTTCATTTCAAGACGCTTTGTGATTACTCAATCGTCCAGGTGGAGCCGCTGTTCAGCAGGTCGTCCATGCAATGGATCTTCGAGTTGGCCTTCTCGTTAGCGATAACCTCATCGAGGCTGTCGTTAAAGGTCGGGGCTTTCACGTCGCGGATGACGCCGATGGCAACCGGGAAATGAGGCGGCTGCATGTGAGCCAGCATCATGTGGATACCGGTGTCCTCAGTGGTTTTGTCGTGGACGAGGATGTCCTTCTCGGTGATGCCGTTTTCGCCAATCTTCACCACTTCGAGGTGGTTGCCGTTCAGGCGGATACCCTTGTCGCGGTTCTTGCCGAAGATGAGGGGCTGTCCGTGGACGCACTTCACTTGCATATCGTCGCGGACATCCTTGCCAGTGATGTTCTCATGCACGCCGTTAGAGAAGATCATGCAGTTTTGCAGAACTTCGGTAACAGCGATACCGTCGTGGTGATACGACTCCATGAAGATGTCGGTGAGTTCCTTGGGGTTGACATCCACGCCACGGGCGAAGAAGGTAGCCTTTGCACCGATGGCGAGCTCGCCAGGATTGAAGGGATCTTCGTAGGTACCTTGGGGCGAAGTCTTGGTCTTCGTGCCACGGAAGGTGCAGGGTGAGAATTGACCCTTGGTCATACCGTAGATACGGTTGTTGAACAACACCAGGTTGATGTCGATGTTACGACGGCAAGCATGGATGAAGTGGTTACCACCGATGGCGGTGCAGTCACCGTCGCCAGTGATCATCCACACGGTGAGGTGCGGGTTGGCCAGCTTCACGCCAGTGGCGCAAGCGGCGGCACGACCGTGGATGCTATGGAAGCCGTAGGTATTCATATAGTAAGGGAAGCGCGAGGAGCATCCGATACCGGACACCACCACGATGTCTTCCTTCTTCACGCCCATCTTAGGAAACACGTCCTGCATGGCTTTCAGGATGGCGTGGTCACCACAACCGGGGCACCATTTCACCACCTGGTCACTTGCAAAATCCTCTTTGGTCAGCTGAATGGCTTGATTTTCGATATTCTGATTTTCCATGGTCGTATTATTTTAAGAGGTCGTTAAACTTGGCTTCCAGCTCGCCGATGGTAAACGGCAGGCCCATCACCTTATTATATTGTTCACACTTGTACTCCGGGAAGTTCATGCGCAGGTACTTGGCAAACTGGCCGCGGTTGATTTCGCAGACCACGATCTTCTTGTGACCTTGCAGCACTTCTTCGGTGTTACGCGGCAGCGGCATGATGTAGTCGAAGTGGGCGTGAGCAATGCTCTTGCCTTCTTCCATCATTTTCTCGACGGCGGTACGGACGGTGCCGAAGGTGCCGCCCCAGCTCACCACGAGCAGGTCGGCGTTCTTGTCGCCGTAGATTTCCTGCAGCGGGATGTCGTTGGCCACGCGGTTGATCTTCTCCTCACGGAGCTCGGTCATGCGCTGGTGGTTCTCAGGATTGGTGGAGAGGTTACCCTTTCCGTCTTCCTTCTCCAGACCACCCACGCGGTGACGCAGGCCAGGCGTTCCCGGGATAGCCCATTCGCGGCGCAACCATTTCTCGTCGCGGCGGAACGGCATGTAGTTCGGGTCGTCGGCTTTGGCGATAGGCGGAGTGATGGTCGGCATATCAGCCATCTTGGGGATGCGGAACACCTCAGAGCCGTTGCCCAGTGAACCGTCGCTGAGCATGATGACAGGAGTCATGTGCTCCAAGGCGATACGGGCGGCTTCGTAAGCGGTGTAGAAGCAACCGGCAGAGCTGCGGGCAGCAATCACTACCAGCGGAGCGTCACCATTGCGTCCATAAAGAGCCTGCATCAGGTCGCTCTGTTCCATCTTGGTGGGCAGACCCGTCGAAGGACCGCCACGCTGCACGTCGATAATGACCAGCGGCAGCTCGGTCATCACGGCGAGACCCATAGCTTCGCTCTTCAGCGAGAGGCCAGGACCAGAGGTCGTAGTCACGGCGAGGCAGCCTGTGTAGGCGGCGCCGATGGACGACATGATACCAGCGATTTCGTCTTCAGCCTGATAAGCCTTGACATTGAGGTTCTTGAACTTCGTCAGTTCGGCCAGAATGTCGGTGGCAGGCGTGATGGGATAGGAACCGAGGAAGAGCGGACGGCCCGACTTCTCGGAGGCAGCCATCAAGCCCCAAGCAGCGGCGGTGTTGCCGGTGATGTTGCGATACTTGCCCTTTTCGAGGTCGGCAGCTTCCACACGGTAGGTATTGGTGAAGAGTTCCCAAGTATCAGCATAGTGGTAACCAGCGTCGAGGACGGTGCGGTTGGCCTGGATGACTTGGTCCTTGCCTTTGAACTTCGTCTCGAAATAGCGGTAGACGGTGTCGCGCTCACGGTTGAAGAGGTACAGCACGATACCGAGGGCAAACATATTCTTTGATTTCAGCATCGACTTGTTGTCCATACCGAAGTCCTTCAGAGCCTCTTTGGTGAGTTCCGAAATCGGGGCCTTCACCACTTGATAGTCGGCGAGGGTGCCGTCGACAGTCGGGTCTTCGGCATAGCCGGCCTTCTCAAGGGCCTTGTCAGTCATGGAGTCAGAGTCGAGAATGATGATTGTACCTGGACGGAGCCAGCGCATGTTCGCCTTAATGGAGGCGGGGTTCATGGCAACCAACACGTCGCAGAGGTCGCCTGTGGTGTGAACGGGTTTGTGTCCGAAATGCACCTGGAAACCAGAGACACCAGCCACCGTGCCTTGCGGAGGACGAATCTCAGCCGGATAGTCCGGGAAGGTGGCGAAATCGTTTCCAGCAAATGCTGTAGAATCCGAAAAAAGGTTTCCGGTAAGTTGCATACCATCGCCCGAGTCGCCAGAGAAACGGATGACGACATGTTCAAGGGCAACAACCTTACTTTTTGCTGTCATAATGATTTGATTAAGTTATTATATTAGATTGGTTATAAGCTATTTAAGTTAATTTCTACTACACTGCCATAGGCATTTTGTATTTGCTGCAAAGGTAAGCATTAAAACCACTACTCCGACACTTTTGCGATTTAATTTTTTTCTTTTGTCTATAAAATCGCAAACATTTGGTTTTCTGCATCTTGCAATAATTGATTGTTCAAAACAAAAAAAAATCTTCCCGATATGGGCGAAATCTCATCAAGTTGTATTATTTTTGCAGCGTTCAAATTATGAACTTAACTAACTCAAACTAAAACTTACAATCATGGCTTACAAAATCACAGACCACTGCGTTGCTTGCGGCACTTGCATTGATGAATGCCCGGTTGGCGCTATTTCAGAAGGCGACATCTATGTCATCGATCCCGATACCTGCGTTGGTTGCGGTACTTGCGCTGGCGCTTGCCCGAACGAAGCAATCGTGGAAGACTAATCAGACAGAATGACACTGCATTAAAAGAAAAAAAAGCCTGTCGAAAGCAGGCTTTTTTTGATTTTTTGGCAGTTCTCACCCATTTTGGCAAAGTATTTGCTATCTTTGCAGCGTTCTTTGAAACAATTGTTCAATTCAAATAACCTAATTACTAACTTAAATCATTAAAAAATGAAGAAATTAGCTTTGGCACTCGTGTGCCTCTTCAGCCTTGCTTTCTTTGCAAGCTGCGATCCTGAAGGTCTCCCCAGCATCAGCGTTCTGGAACAAGAAGGTTACGTCACTGACGGCTCCAACGTCTATGTGGACGACACAATCAACTTCGGTTTCTCCTGCGTCTCCAGCCTCATTTCCGGCAAACCCCTTGCCTCTCTCGTTGTGAGCGTTGAGAACTTCAACGCTGAAGGCACCAGCCTCGGTTCAAGCGAATATGCCAGAAAAGACCTCAATGGCATGACCGAGTATGTTTACACCGATGCGATTGTTTACAACACGGAGAAAGATGAATTCATTGGCTCTTCCGTGATTACCGCCATCGTGACTGACGCTGCCGGCCAAATCGCCACCAGCTCCATGACCCTGAGCATCTACGAGCCCGAGATGCCTTTACTCGGTATGCCTATTGAGTGGAAGCGTGAAGGCAGCAACAACCTCAACGAGGATGAGATGAAAGGCTTCGGCCTGCAGTGGACTGGCAGCTACAAGGAAGTCTTCGCCACCCTGAAGCCCATCGTTGGCGGCAGCCTGTATGTGTGCAACGGTGACGACTTTGACGCCATTGAATTCGTGGCCGACAAGGACGCTTACATTGCCAACCTCGTGGAGACCGGCACTCCTGTGGAGTCCTATCGTAACATCACCACCAACAACAGCGACGACTACAACGACATGCTGGTTACCATGTTCGAAGGCAAGGCTTATCTGATTCACATCACCCACGCCTTGGTCGAGCCCATCACCAATAACGGACAATATGTCCGCACTGACATCACCATCACCGGTGAACTCAAATAAGGAATTCCTTTCCTGAACTAAAAAAGCCGTGCTGCATCAGCGCGGCTTTTTTTTGTTTATTTCTCGGGATAGGCGATGCGTACGTGATAGATACTCATCAGCTTCTTCTTCAGCACCTTGCGACAAGTCTCAAGGTCACGGAGGGTGAGGTCGGTGTTGAGGAACTGGCCTGCCTCCATCTGCTTGTTGATGATGTTGTCCACCAGGTCGCTGATTTTCTTCTCGTCAGGATCCTTGAGGCTGTGCGAAGCGGCCTCGATGCTGTCGGCCATCATCAACACAGCGGTCTCACGCGAGAAGGGCGCCGGACCGTGATAGGTGAACGGTGCAGGGTCGACATACTCGCCCGGATGGGCCTTCTGCTCGTTGATATAGAAGTAATCGGTGCGACGTGTGCCGTGATGGGTGCGGATGAAGTCGATGATGCGCTCGGGAATATGGTTCTTGTGGGCCAGCTCGATGCCGTCGATGACGTGCGAGATGATAATCTCGGCACTTTCGATATTCGAGAGGTCGTTGTGCGGGCTGTAGGCACCGTGTTGGTTCTCTGTGAAGTACATCGGATTCTTTATCTTGCCCACGTCGTGATACAAGGCACCCGTGCGGGCCAGCAGCGTGTCACCGCCAATCTCGTAAAGCACCTCCTCACAGAGGTTGGCCACCTGGATGGAGTGCTGGAAGGTACCGGGCGCGGTAGTGGCCAGTTGACGCAGCAAGGGGCTGTTGGTATTGCTCAGTTCCATCAGCGAGAGTGAGGTGGTGAGGCCAAAGATACGCTCCAAGACCATGATGAGCGGCTGTGCCAGCAAGGTGAAGAGCGCGTTGAAGAACAGCAGCAGGACATCGAACCAGTCGACCTCGCTCGTCGAAAGGAAGGTAAACGCTATGTATACGATGAGATAGCCGAAGAAGATATACAACGCAGTCTGGATAAAGCGGTGATGGATGCGCGCATTGGACATACTGAAAGTGGTCAACACCGTGACTACCAGCTGCATAAAGATGAACTGGAAGGGATTGGGAACCGCTATCGAGATGAGCATCACAGCGAAGACCTGCGTGGCAAAAGCAAGTCGCAGGTTGAAGAAGGCGCCAATCATGATGGCAAGAATCGTGACCGGCATCGCCAAAATTAACGAGGGGTGCAGCTTGACAATCCAATAGGACGGAATGACCACCATAAGCATCATGGTGAGCAGCAACACCAGCTTGCGCAGGTCTTTGGCAATGTACTTGTGCAACCTGCTGACATACAAGCCCATGATGAGGAAAATCAGCACCACGAGGAAGAGCTGGCTCAGGGTGACGCGCAGCGTGTCGGTTTGGGTCAGCGAGCGGTTGGTGTACTCACGCTGCAACGACTCTAATATATTATAGGTGTGGGCATCCACAATCTCACCCTCGCTGACAATCAGCTCGTCCTTCTGCACCAGCCCGTAGGTGAGTGAGACAGTGTTGAGCGCCTTTTCGACCTCGCTCTTGGTCATATCGGCATTATAGAAAACGTTCTGCCGCAAGCCTTTTTCCAGCAACATATTGACGAATCCCGCATCCACCTCTCCGTTAGCCGTCCGCAGCAACTTGCCCAGCGCGGCAGTGGCGGTGGTCATCGTGTAGAAGTCGCCATAACGCACCGTCCGCATCACCTGATTACGGATAAAGGTGACTTCGGAGGTAGGCGTAAGGCTCTCGACGCTCTTGTCGTAGGCCACGATACCCTGGTCCTCGATGGAATCATACACCTTCAGCAGGAAATCGAGGGTCTGTTGTCTGTCGTAGTGGCTGCCGGGGTCCCATGTCGACTCAAAGGAGGAGGTCAGCGTGCTGAGGGCGGCAAGGGTTTGCGACTCGTCGAAGACAAAGATGGGCTTCACCTTCTGCGTGGCAGCCTCGTTCTCAGCCCACAGCGCCTCGTTGTCCTTATAGATGGGGAAATCGAAAGGCGCGTAGAGCGTCTCGTGCTGCCAGGGTTTCGAGAGCTGGTACTCATATTTGAACTTGCCTGTGCGCGGCATCTGCCAAAAAACAAGCACCGCAGCCACCACAAAGGCCATCACTTTGGCGATGGTGTAGTAACTGTGGCGTATCTTGTTGGCAATATTAGTTATCCATTTCATAATCAAAGCATTAGTTCAAACTATCGGGATTAAAATTGTGCTAAGATAAGAATAAAAGTCTAAATGCAAACAAAAGTAGCGAAAAATGCGCTAATTTAGCGGCTCAAACCGAGAGAAAAAACGCTATGGAAACGACCTACGGCATCTGCAACTTATCCGTCATCCCACTCCGCAAGGAGGCCCGTCACAGCTCAGAGATGGTGAGCCAACTGCTTTATAATGAGACCTATCGTGTATTGGACAGGACTCAAGACTTTGTCCTTATACAAATGGAGAACGGCTCTTCGATAGGTTCAGGGACCTCAGGCTATTATGAGGGTTGGATACAAGCAAAGCAGTTCACGGAAATCCACGAGGATGAATACAAGGCTTTGAAGAGCCTGAAAAGGTATCTCACCAACAAGCCTATCGTGGAATACAGAGGGTTGTATCTCAGCATGGGAACGCCCTTGTTTGAGCCCTATCCCGATGCGGTGGAGATGCCTACCGAGTTCCATCCCAAATTGATGGTGGACTATGCCAAGAAGTTGCTTGGTGCGCCTTATCTTTGGGGTGGTCGTACCGCTTTCGGCATCGACTGTTCAGGTTTGGTGCAGGTATGCGCCCGTTTGAGCGGGCTGCTCCTCCCCCGCGATGCCTCGCAGCAGATGGAATGCGGCGAACTGGTGTATTTCCTGCAAGAGACGCAGCTTGGCGACTTGGCGTTTTTCGGCAACGAGGAAGGCCGCATCACTCACGTGGGCATCATCATGGGCGACGAGCAAATCATCCACGCTTCAGGCCAAGTGCGCATCGACTATCTCGACCAAACCGGCATTTTTAATAAGGAGCTGAATGAGCACACGCATCGGCTGCAAGCCATCAAGAGACTTCTTTAGGGCAAGGAAACAGCAAGGACGCAGGTCTATGGTAACTCTGACACAGCACTGACATAACTCTGACAAAGTTTCGGTTAAGTTTCGGTTGGGTTTCGGTAAAGTCTCGGTTGAGTTTCGGTTTTTTTCCCCTGTTTCAATGTTTTGAGGACGAAAAGAAAAACAGCCGTAATCCCTTAGCAGGGTAGCTTGTTTTTCGAGACTGCAAAAATAACAAATTTCCTTGCTGCATGGAGTAAAAAACCACAAAAAAGTTTCTTCATTCCAAAAACATTCCTATCTTTGCGAAAAATTTCGCAATGAAGTTTTTCGCAATGATTTTTACTATATTTGCACCGCGTTTTAAAACCTCATTTCAGATGAAAAAATCATTATTTTTTGCATTAGCACTGGCAATAATCTGCATCATGCCTTCGTGCAAGAAAGACCCTGTACAAACCAAAGTCGTTTTTGGCAATAGCAAAGGAATGTATATAACGTCTTATGAGGGTACGCTATCTCCAGTGCAATATGGTCATTGGTCTTGGGGCAATACGATTGACTTTGACGAAGATGGACAACATGACGTTCAGTTCCATTCGACGAGTGAAGTTATGGGAGGAGGCATCCTTACAGAACTTTATTGCAATGAAAACACGGCACTATTGGGCGAGGTCAATGATCAAAAATTCTCGCTTTCCGCTTATAATGCCAACGACAGTTTCAGCAAAGACAACACTTTCATGAGCACCAATGTCACCCTACTTAATAACGACAGCAACTTTTTCCCGATGAACGAAGCGAAATACATTGGTTTCAAACTCACCAAAAACGACCAAAGTCGTCTAGGCTGGATGAAAATCATCCTTCATCATGACTATGTCGAGCTATTAGAAACAGCAATACAGAAATAACCAATTTTGAATCTTAAATCTTTAAATCCTTAAATAACAAATAATGAACAACGCATTGATCACATTTGCGAAGCCTGAGAACGAGCCGGTAAAGGCTTATCGTCCGGGCAGTCCGGAGCGCATTGAGCTCCAAAAAGAATTGGAAAGACAATCGAACGAAGTCGTCGAGATCCCCGCCATCATCAACGGCCAGGAAGTCCGCACCGGCGACATGGGTGAGGTCGTCATGCCTCACGACCACAAGCACGTCATCGCCCGCTACCATAAGGTCGGCGAGAAGGAAGTCCGCATGGCTATTGACGCCGCCCAAGCCGCCAAGCACGACTGGGAGAACACGCCTTGGGACGAGCGCGCCGCCATCATGGCACGCATCGGCGAGATGCTGGCCACCAAGTACCGTGCCCGCATCAACGCCGCCACGATGCTCGGCCAGTCGAAAAACTGCTTCCAGGCTGAAATCGACAGCGCCTGCGAGACTATCGACTTCTTCCGCTACAACAACTACTACGCCAGCAAGCTCTACGCCGAGCAGCCCGCTTCGGCCAACGACCAGCTGAACCGCGTGGAATACCGTCCGCTGGAAGGCTTCGTGTTCGCCATCACCCCATTTAACTTTACGTCTATCGCCTCCAACCTGAACATGACTCCCGCCCTGATGGGTAACACCACCATCTGGAAGCCCTCGACGACTGCATTGCTGTCGAACTACACCGACATGCGCATCTTCATGGAAGCCGGCCTGCCTGCTGGCGTCGTCAACTTCCTGCCTGGCAAGGGCAGCGTCATCAGTAGCGTGGCCCTGAAGGACAAGAACTTCAACGCCATCCACTTCACCGGCAGCACTGCCACCTTCAAGAGCCTGTGGAAGACCACCGGCCAGAACCTCGATATGTACAAAGCCTATCCTCGTCTCGTGGGTGAGACCGGCGGCAAGGACTTCATCTTTGTCCACCACAGCGCAGACCCGCAAGAGGTGGCCGTCGCCATCGTCCGCGGTGCCTTCGAGTATCAAGGTCAGAAGTGCTCAGCCGCTTCGCGTGCCTACATCCCCGCTTCGATGTGGAACGACGTGAAGAACCGCGTGGGCGACATGATGAGCACCATCAAGATGGGTGACGTGAAAGACTTCACCAACTACGTCAACGCCGTTATCGACGAGGCCTCATTCGACAACTGCAAGGGCTACATCGACCGCGCCAAAGCCAGCAAGGACGCTGAAATCGTCTTCGGCGGCAACTGCGACAAGAGCGTCGGTTACTTCGTCGAGCCCACCGTCATCCTCGCCAAGGTTCCGGACTACGAGAGCATGGTTCAGGAGATTTTCGGACCCATCATCACCATCTACGTCTACGACGACAACAAGTTCGAGGAGATGCTGGACGTGTGCGACCAGAGCTCGCCTTACGCCCTCACCGGTGCCTTCTTCGGCAATTGCATGAAGGCCCAGAGGATTGCCAACGACAAGCTGCGCCACGCAGCCGGCAACTACTACGTGAACGACAAGCCCACGGGAGCTGTGGTCGGCATGCAGCCCTTCGGCGGCGCCCGCGCCAGCGGCACCAACGACAAGGCTGGTGGTCTGTGGAACCTCATCCGCTGGACCAGCCCCCGCGCCATCAAGAACACCTTCGTTCCTGCTGCCGCTTACGGCTATCCGTTCCTGGCCAAGGATTAATCATTCGTTTGTAGAGACGGTGTGCACACCGTCTCTACGACGACAATGACCACAAGAAAATCCGTCAAATGATTTGGCGGATTTTTTCGTTGTCTCCTTCGAGCTGATTCCCATTTTTTCGTACTTTTGCCGTTTCTTTACAAACAACAAATAACGAATGAAGAAAAATATTCTACTCATCCTTGCCCTCCTCGCCTTTGGGCTAAACGTTTGGGCTCAATCGACATCGGTTACCGTAACCACGGAGTATGAATTAAAAACTGCCATCGATCATCCTGACTACAGCCACATCCATTTGGGTGCTGACATTGTCTTGCAAGGTGTTCAACGTGATAATGATGATAAAAGGCTTATAGTTGCACTTGGCAATAGGGAAGTGACACTATACATGGATGGTCATTCCATAAGCCGCGATCCAAATTTCTTCGACAATTACTCTGAAGGCCAGGTTATCTATTTGACTAGTGGCACACTTCAAATCGTATGTGGTTCAGATGAGACGGGTCAGAGTATCATTTCTGGCGGTCACGCCGAGAATGGCGGAGGTATATACGTCAGCGCCTATGCCAGGCTCAAATTGGATGGTATCACCATCCAAAACTGCCAAGCCGAATACGATGGCGGTGCCATCTACAACAAAGGTACAGTCGAAATAATGGAAAGCAGTTTCCGCACCACCATCCAAAACTGCACTGCTCATCGCAACGGTGGCGGTATTTACAACGACGGTGGCACGCTTAGTGTTTCTTCCTGTGATATTTCTTTATGCAAGGCTCCATCAGACCACGCCGGTGCCATTTGGAACAAAGGCCCGCTCACGGTTACGAACTGCACCTTCACCAACAACTCCGCAAAAGATGTCGGCGGCATCTATAACGCTGCAGAAGGCTCGGGCACCGTTAGCATTACTAACTGCACCTTCACCAACAACAGCAGCACCAACGGCTGCGGTGCCATCGGCAACGCCTCGAATGCTACAGCAATGACCATCACGGGTGGCAGCATTTCCGGCAGCACCGCAGGCACCAACGGTGGCGGCGTTTGGAACGGCAGCATCCTCAATCTCAACAATGTCACCATCCAAAACTGCCAAGCCCTCAATACAGGCAGCGAACAAGGCAGGGGCGGTGCCATCTTCAACTACAACGGAACACTGACCATCAACGGCGGCACCTTCCAAAACAACGCCTCAAGAGACGGTGGCGCTATTTATAATAAAGAAGATGCTGAGATGACCATCCATGGCGGTAGCTTCCAAAACAACACCTCGGGAGAAGGTGGCGCTATTTATAATAATTGGAGTGCCACGCTGACCATCCATGGCGGCACCTTCACCGACAACAGCGCCACCCAGTCCGGCGGTGGTGCCATCTCCAACCATGGCGTGCTCAAAGTTTATAGCGGCACTTTTACTGAAAACCACAGCTGGACCAACGGCGGCGGCATCTACACCAACGGGATTCTCAATATGCAAGGCAACCCCGTCATCAAAGACAACATCGGCAACACTGGCACTACCAGCAGTACAAACAACCTCTATCTTTCTGACAACGATGGCACCACTCGCACCATCGAAATAATCGGACCTTTCACCGAAGGGGCACGTATCGGCCTCACACCCTATAATACATCACATACCTTAACCTACGGATACAAATCCAAGAACCCAGACACTTCCCCTGATGTTTTCTTCTTCTCCGACAACCATTACGGTGTTCAGTTGAGCGGCAATGAAGTGGTCTTAAACACGGGTGCCTTGGTCGAAGCAGCCAACTACATCGATGCTGACGGCATCGAGAAGACCGCATGGACTTGCAATTGGTTGAGCCACTTCAGCGATGGTGCAACACTGAGCAGTGGATGGTATATAGTGGATACCAGCAGGACCTTCAACAGCCGCATCACAGTGGACGGCGACGTGAAGTTCATCCTTACCGATGGCTACACGCTTACCGCCTATAATGGTATTGCTGTCAACGAGAACAACACTCTTACCATTTATGGGCAGAGCGGACAGACAGGAAGACTTGATGCTACTGTAACTGACTCTCAACTCGTATTGTACACAGCTATCGGCGGCTCTTATCCCAGCAATACAGGAACCATTACCATCAATGGCGGCATTGTCACAGCACAAGGTAGTGAAGGCGCTGCCGGTATCGGAGGCAGTTCCAATCGCAATGGTGGAATCATCACCATCAATGGCGGAACAGTATCGGCCACAGGTGGAATGCAAGGAGCCGGAATTGGAGGAGGTGGAGGTATTTCAGGTCATGGCGGCTCCATCACCATCAATGGTGGCAGCATCACAGCGCAAGGTGGTGGTGCAGAAGCTGCTGGTATTGGTGGCGGCGTTGTGAGTAATGGCGGCTCCATCACCATCAATGGTGGCGTCGTCAATGCCATAGGTGGAAGCAATGCTACTGGTATCGGAAACGCAGGCGCTACCATAACCCTGAACTGGACAAACCTCACTGACAGCATCACCTCCACTACCTACGTCGGCACGGTGACGGTGGCAACAAACAAATTCTTCGCTTCCACCGACGGCACCATCTTGAGTTTGTCCGGCACAGTCAGCGATAACAGCATCTTGGCAGGCAAAACCCTTATTCCGAAAGCAGCATACAATATCATCACCGAATGCAATATCACCGAATTCTACGATAATATCACCCTTTCCGACACCCTCGTCTTCAGCGATTCAATTGTCACGGTAACCATCACTCCTGTCGATAAATATACCTATTCTGTCTCCGCTATTGGCGCAACCTCGGGCAATGAAATCACCCTCAACAATAGCGGGAACTCATACACCTTCACCATGCCTGACGAGGATGTCAACCTCCACGTTGACTTCGCGTTACCGTATCTAGACATTACCGGCGTGACACAATACGTGTGTGCAATCCCCATCACTACCAGCACCGATACATTGCGCGACGGCTGGTATGCCGTCACCTCAACTGTGACCAACGACAACCAAATCCAAGCCGAAGGCAACGTGAACATCATCCTTTGCGACGGTGCCACCATGACCAACAGCAAGGGCATTAAAACGTATGATGGAAAGAGTCTGACCTTCTGGGGGCAGAACGCAGGCACCGGCACTTGGGAAGTGATACCCGCCGATTATAACGTTATTGGTATTGGATATGAAGATTTTTATGAGAATTATGGTTATATCAGTTTCAATGGAGGCATAATCAGAGCACAAGGCGGAAATTTGGAATATGGCATCTGTGGCGAAACCATTACCCTGCGTGGAGGAACTGTTTGGGCAAACAAATACAGAGGCACTGTCACATTGGAAAGGTTCTTTAAAGATAACGACAATACGATATATGAACCCAAGGACTATACTTATGCGTATCATCCCGGGACTGCTCTTGACAACAAAACACTGACAGCTACCGGCAAGGTGTTCCACACTGAAGGCGAATGGAGCAATACCGACAACTGGTATAAAGGCGAACTGCCAAGCCGTGAAGATTATGTCGCCTTACATGCTTCGGTCACCATTCCTGCCGGTTGCGTGGCCCAGGCCTACAGAGTACATTTCAGCAACGATGCCACCTTCACCATTGCCGATGGCGGACAGTTGATCTACACTTACTACAATGCAGAACATCCAACCGAAGATCAATTCATTACGGCCACAGTGGAGAAAAACATCATAGGTACAGGTGCTGATGACTGGGCGAATGCAAGCAACGGCTGGTATTTCATTACTGCGCCAATGTATGTTCCCCTTCTTCCGACCAATGTGACCAATATGATTACCGCTAACGATCCCTCACTCGTCACTGAGACAAACCCAGATGGAAACTCCTACGACCTTTACAGGTACATTGGGGACAATATGGTTGGCAACGAATCCAAGCCGTGGTACAACTATCGCGAACATGAGTATTTCAAAATTGAAAAGGATCTTGGCTACCTCTATGCCAATGCCAATTCGCTAACCTTACGGTTTACGGGCATGGTAAATCCTTATAGAGGTGCCGATAACAACCAAGCAACCCTTGTGAGGAGTGGTTGGAGCCTCCTCGGCAACCCCTTCACCTGCAAAGTCACCGTGGACAACGATTTTGCCGAACTGAACAACGGAAGTGCCGTGGACTATAAGGCCAGCGGCAACACCATCATGCCTTGTGCGGGTATTGCGGTATACGGCAATCAAGGTGATAAAGTGACCTTCACCATGGTCGATCCGGACCAAGCCCCTGCCCCGAGCAACGCCAGCCTGAACATCGCTGTGACCCAACAAGCCACCGACCGTGGCCCTGCCTCCATTATCGACAACGCCATCGTTTCGTTCAACGAAGGCTCTGTGCTGCCCAAGTTCAACTTCGGCATACAGAACGCCAACATCTATATTCCGCAGGACGGCAAGGAATACGCCATCGTCTCCATGGGTGGAGACGCGGCGCGCCACGTCTCTACAGAGATTCCCGTCAATTTCAAGGCCACGAAGAGCGGCACCTACACGATTTCGGTCCAACCTGAAAGCGTGGAAATGGCCTATCTGCACCTGATTGACAATCTGACGGGCGCAGATGTGAATTTGTTGGTTGAGCCGACTTACACCTTCAGCGCTAAGACCACGGACTATGAAAGCCGATTCCGCTTAGTGTTTGCTTCCAAGGACGAAGCCGGCACTTTGGCAGACTCACCGACCTTTGCCTACATCAACAACGGCAACATCATCATCAACGGTACGGGAACCCTCCAAGTCATCGACATCCTAGGTCGCCCCCTCATCACCCAAGAAATCACCTCCAACCTCCTACCTCCTACCTCTCACCTCCTACTTCCTACCTCCTCCCTCCCCTCCGGCGTTTACGTCTTGAGATTGATCAACGGTGATGATGTGAAGACCCAGAAAATTGTTTTGAACCGATAAAATTTTAACTGCAACAAAGCCCTTAAACTGCTACCTGATTCCTACCTGAATGGTACCTGATTCTCCCTGAAATCAGAGAAAAACAGGGCGCATATAGATGCTTACCAATGATTTAGAAAAAAGTTGGTTGCATACAAATAACTTTTTGCCTTTTTATTCGTAAAGGGCAAAACTTTGTCGTATCTTTGCAGCGTCAAAACCAAAAACGACGACCGAAAATGATGCAGAAATCCGAAATTTCCAACTCCTACCTAACTCCTACCTAACTCCTACTTTAAGCCCACCCAAAATTCACCTTATTTATAAACCAACTTAAACCAAAAACATCATGTACAATTATCAAGAAAACTGCGGCATCGCTATGCCGCCCCAAATAATACCGCAACCTGCGGCAAAGTCGAGGCAAAAAGGGCGACGGAGAGTCACTCCTGCGTGTTTGGATGGCCCGAAAGTATATCGTCTTCGACAAGGAGAATGGAAACTTCTGTAAGACAGACGAATACATCCAAAAATATAGACTCGCAAGCTAATGTCTGCTACAGTTGCTACAGTTGCTACAGTTAGTTTTACAGAGAGAGGAGACGGAGGGTGACCAAAACCGGGTCATCCTCTTTTTTTACCCTATTACGACGTTTTATCCTCATTCATAGCGATTTTTTGTACTTTTGCACTTATTTATAATAAGTTGACCATGAAAAAATCCCTCTTCCTTCTCCTTGCCCTCGTGGCAAGCCTCGCGATACAGGCCCAGGAATACCGCTTCAACGGCGAGCCTGACGGCTTCAGCATCAGCAATAGAAACGGTAGCCTGTTGACCCTAAAACACAACCTTGGTGCCGTCACCATAGAGAACGCCGACCGCGCCGAAGTACAGGGACAGGTCATCACCCTCTCGGGTATCTATCTCCCGAATGTGGCCGGCGCCCCCGACCTACCGAGCCGCAGCACCTACGTCGCCATCCCCAACAGCGCGACGGTCTCGCTGAGGATGGTCTCGTCGAAGACCAAAGTCATCAGCAACGTTGACCTCATCCCTGCGGCGGTGCCACAGTTGGACAACGAAAACGCCCCTGCCGTTTATCAGAAAGACAAGAGCATCTATGAACGTAACGCCTTCTATCCCGAGTCGCCTTACCGGATCTCGGAGGTCAGCACCCTGCGCGGCGTGCAGGTGGTACAAGTGGGTGTGATGCCCTTCCAATACAATCCTGTCACCAAAGAGCTGGTGGTTTACAGCGAAATAGAGTTGGAACTTGAAGTGGAAGGTGGCGACGGCATCTACGGTGATGTCCGTTACCGTACCCCTGAATGGGACCAAATCCTTCAGGATATCATCCTTAACCACGAGGTATTGCCTGAAATCGACTATGGCGAACGTCTCCGCAAACACTATGAGAACCGTGAGACGGGCTGTGAGTATATCATCATCACCCCTGACAACGAAGACTTCATCGCCTTAGCCGACAGCATCAAGCAGTTCCGCACTGCACAAGGTATCCCCACCGAGGTCTATACCATCACACAATGTGGCGGCAACACCCAGACGGCCCTTCGCAACTTCATCCGCAATGCATACAACCAATGGGATATGCCTCCGGCGGCGGTGCTCTTCCTCGGTGACCACAGTAACGACGGCACCCAAGGCATCGTGTCGTACACCATGAACAACCACCCGGGCGGCGATGGTTACAACCCCTACATCTCCGACCATATCTATTCGGTAATGGGCAACAACCACATGCCGCAGATTATCCTTGGCCGTATCACAGGACGCGACCACGACGAGCTGTATCACATGATTAAAAAAGACCTCGACTATGAGCGCCAACCTCCCACCGACCCCAACTTCTACGACCATCCCATCACCGCGATGGGCTTCCAACTGGAGCGGTGGTTCCAACTTTGCTCGGAGGTAGTGTACGGTTTCTTTGAGAATGAGCTCGGCAAGCACCCCGTCCGTCAAAACGCCATCTACCAAGGTACCCCTGGCAGCCGCTGGTCGACCTACGAACACACCAACACCGTGCTCAGCTACTTCGGTCCCACGGGCTGCGGCTATATCCCACAAAACATGTCGCACCTTACCGACTGGAGTGCGACAGGCAACAGCGTCAACGCCGCCATCAACAGCGGTGCCTTCCTCATCCAACACCGCGACCACGGCGCGGAAGAGGTATGGGGTGAACCCAGCTACAGCATCGGCTTCATCAAGCGCCTCACCAACAAAGACTTGACCTACGTTATGTCGAACAACTGCCTCACGGGACGCTTCAACTACAACGGTGCTGACGGTTGCTTCGCCGAGGCCTTCCACCGCCATCAATACGGAGCTTTGGGCCTCATCGCTGCCACGCAAGTCTCTTACTCCTTCGTCAACGACATCTATGTATGGGGTAACTACGACAATATGTGGCCCGACTTCATGCCCACCTATGGCACAGAACACGCCACTAACTTCGTCCGTCCCGCCTTTGGCAACGCCGCTGGCAAGTTTTTCCTCCGCCAGTCCTCATGGACCGATAATAGCGTAAAAGAAATCACTTACTATCTGTTCCACCAGCACGGCGACGCCTACATGAACCTCTATACCGAAGTGCCGCAGCCGCTCGCCGTTGAGATGCTGCCTGTGCTTCCCGCGGGTAGCGAACAATACACATTGAAAGCCGACGAGGGAGCCGTTGTCTGTCTCACCGTCAACGGAGAGATTATCGGATACGACATCGCCACGGGCGACACACAACAGATTGCCGTCACCCCGCAGGAGGTAGGCACTATGATAAAGCTCACCATCACCAAGCAGGACTATTATCGCTACGAGCATTATATCCAGACCATCCCCGCTGACAAGCCCTACCTTATCTTTGACGCCATCGATGTCAATGACGAAGGAGGCAACAGCAACCAGGCTCCCGACTACGACGAGACCTGCCGTTTGGGCATCAGTCTTCGCAATGCAGGCTTTGCCACCATGGGCGACTTCGAGGTCACCCTCAGTTGCGGCCATCCTTCCATCGAAATCACACAAAATACCTTCAGCTACAACGCAATGAACTCTGACGCAACCCAGATGCAGACGGATGCTTTTACCGTGTATTTCGGCGACGACCTATATGACCAGGAGAAGGTAAAGTTCTACCTGAAGATGGAGAACGCCGAACACAACTTCATCGATAGCGTAACGCTCACCGTCAAAGCCCCAGTTCTCAAACACGGCAAGCTCAGCATTACCGACCAAGAAGGTAACGCGATGGACCGCCTGATGAGAGGCACGACATCCTATTTGACCTTCGACATTGAGAACCAAGGCGGCAGCCAAACGAAAGAAATCAACAATCTGTTTGACCTGATGGCACCTTTCCTACATGTTGAAGAAACGGAAGTCAGCATTCCCGCCATCGATGCAGGAGCTGTGGGGCAAGTCACTTTCCCTGTGGAGGTTGATGAAGATGCCGCAGAGGGCATCATCAATTACAGTCTGTTGATTGAAAGCGGTCATTACAGCGACGTGCATGAAAGCAGCATCCCCTTGGGATACACCTCAGAGGACTTTGAAGGCGAGACACTGAACGAAATGTTGCAATGGAACTTGGGCTCGGGAACCAAAAAGTGGACCGTCGTGGAAGACGACACTGCACCAGATGGCCACTGCTTGCGCACACCAGCCATCAATAATGGCACCGCCAATCTATACATCGGCATCACCACCGACGTTGACGACAAGATTTCGTTCCTCCTCAAGACCATCACCGAAGGCAACTCCACCCTCATCTTCGCCATGAACGGTACTGAAACAGAACAATGGAACAGCACTGACGGCTGGGAACGCATGGAATACGAATTGCCCGCTGGCACCAATCTGATACATTTCACCTTTAAGAAAGACGCTTCGGGTGGCAGCGCAGACGACGCCGCTTTCTTGGACGAACTCCGCCTCCCACCTCTTGCCAAGATGGTGCTTTACGCTGGCAACGACACCCAGACCTGCCCCAACGCCAGTTTCATCCCCGAGAGTTACATTTATAACCAGTCGGGTCTTGAATGGTCAACCAACGGAGACGGCATCTTTGATGATGCCACTTTGGAACACCCGACCTATACCTTCGGCGAAAGCGACAAGACAGAAGGCCGCGTTGAGCTCACCCTCACTGGTACCTCCGCCCTCAACGGAAGTCAGCAGAGCAGCTCCGTTGTCGTGAGCCTACTGCCCTACTTCAGTCCCGACAACCAACCCCAAGCACCCATAGGCGCAACGGAAGTCGACCTGCGTTTGGTCAACCAAAGCGAATACACAGCTGAGGAAGTCGAAGGTGTAGTGTACACTTGGATACTTGAACCGTCCACCGCAGGCAGCATCGATGCCGACGGAGCACAAGCTCGCGTGGAATGGAGCAACGACTATCGCGGCCAAGCCAGCATCAGCTACCGTTATGAGAACCCCTGCGGCTCCAGTGCACTTTCGGAGTCTTTGGCCATCACGCTTTTCAACTCTACAAGTATCGATGAGGAGTCTCAGCCAATAGTTGAGGTGTATCCTAACCCCGCCAACGAGACGATTCACGTAAAGACCTCCGTCGAAGGCGAAGTCCTGCTCCGCGCCATTGATATCAGGGGTAAGATCGTTTTTGAAAGCAAGATATCCAATACAGAGTACAGTCTTCCAACCGCCGCACTAGGTGGCAAAGGCCTTTATATGCTCCAAATCATCCAGAACGACAAGGTAAAGAACTTCAGAATCGTAGTTACCCGTTGATTCATTAAGTCATGAGACGCCTTTGTCTGATTTTTGCCCTTATTATTGTTTTTGGCTCACTAAAAGCCCAAGAGACCTATCGTTTCCGCACCGATGGGCCGCAAGGCCTCAGCATCGAAAGCAGCACAGCGACAGGCCTCTCGCTGCATTACTCTATCAATGAAATCGGCATCACCGACATCGACAACGGCGAAACCAAAGGACAGGAAATCATACTCAAAGGCAGCCTTGGCTCCTTTGCAGAGGGTTTACCCAACCTACCCTGTGAGAACCGCTACATCGCCGTTCCAAAAGGAGCCAACGTGAGTATTGTGGTGAAAGAAAACAGAAGCAAAATCTTAAAAAACATCGACCTGCTGCCAGCTGCCGAAGTGGTCGGCAACACTGCTGTCGGTCTCCCCAAACTTCACAAGGACATGAGCGTCTTTGGAAAAGACGCCGACTTCCCCAACGAGATTGTTACGATAGCGCAATCTACTTGCATCCGTGGATTGGATGTCGTATTGCTCAGCGTGACGCCTTTCCGTTATAACCCTGTCAGGAAGACTCTTGAAGTCCTCTACGATATGGACATCGAAGTGCGCTTTGAGGGTGGCGAGACACAGTTTGGCAATCCACATTACCGCAACCCGGACTGGGACGGCATCCTGCGCAACTTGGTGCTGAACAGTGACATGCTGCCCGAGGCGCGCTACTACGAACGGCTTAACGAGGCCATTCAGCATCATGAGGAGGGCTGCGAATACCTCATCATCACCCCCGAAGACGATAGCATCGTGGCCTGGGCAGATACCTTGAGCGACTTCCGTAACCGACAAGGCATCCTCACCAAAGTGGTCACCACTGCCCAATGTGGAGGCAACACAGCTGAACAAATCAAGGCTTATATCAAAAACGCTTACGACAACTGGACCATCCCGCCTGCGGCAGTAATGATCTTCAACGGACTCACCGACACAATGACCTCGTCATGGCCCCCGCCGGAGCAATATGCGGAAGGCACCATAGGCATCCCAGGATTCCCGCTGGTCTTCCTCAACTACAACAATGAGCATAAGGATTACAACTACAAGTCGGACAGTCCCTACGGCGACATGAACGACGATAGCATTCCCGACATCGCCATCAGCCGTCTCCCCGCAACAACGATGGAGGAATATCAGACTATGGTGCGGAAACTCATCCAATATGAGACTACACCTCCCACCGAACCTTACTACTACGACCAACCCATCATCACTTCAGGCTACGAAGAGAACAAATGGTTTTTGATAACCTCACAAATCGTCAATGGTTTCTACCAAAACAAACTTGGCAAGCACCCAAAGAACTTTTACATGGTGTATGAGTATACCACTGCCATAACCGATCGCCCCGATTCTCTTTGGTCGACGGGATACAACACGGCTGCCGTGGTTGATTATTTCGGTCCAGACGGGCAAAGTTACATTCCACGTTATCCCAATGTCCTCAACGATTGGCGCAGCTTAGGAGACAATTCTTACTTCACGGAAGCGCTTAACAGCAGCTCCTTTCTGACTTTGTATCGCGACCATAGTGCTATCGATTGGTGGTGTTGTCCCGTATTTGAATACAACGAAATTGCCAACCTCACCAATACGGAACCCACCTTTATCCTTTCCATTGGCTGCCACACGGCAAAATACACAAACACCTACTACACCGGAGCCAACATTGGATATTTCAGAGCCCCGTCCATGCTCAACACTTTTTGCCGAAACAGAGTGGGAGCCATAGGCGGCATCGGAGCCGTCACCGTCACCCACTCGCATTATAACGACATCCTCACCTGGGGTTTCATCGACTACATCTGGCCTGATTTCATGCCTTCTTTGGGCAGCCATACCGCCCCTGAGTTCGTCAGACCCGTCTATGGTCTCGTCGCCAGCAAGCTGTTTCTCAACCAGCACGCCTTCCTCCCCAACTGGTGGCCCACCAGAATTCTTACTACCAACAATGTATTCCACTACATAGGCGAGGCCTATATGAACCTATACACCGAAGTGCCACAACCTTTAACGCTTGAAGCTCCGCTGCAACACCCTAACGCCCAGTGGCACTACCGCTTTACCGCCGAAAAAGGCGCAACAGTGTGCTTCTCAAAAGACAATGAAATCCTCCATGTAGTTCGCGCCACAGGACAGCCCCAGATTGTCCAGCTGCCCGAGATGGCGGTAGGCGAGCAATTCATCATTACCGCCACCAAGCAAGACCATTTTCGAATGGAACAGACCGTAACCGTCACCCACAGCGGTGCCGATACACCTGAATATGAGACCATCGACTTCAGCCTCTCTCCCAACCCCACTGACGGGAAAGTCAACCTCATCGTGGGCCAAAACCTTCAAGGCAAAGCCTTAATTGAAGTGTACAACCTCACAGGAGAAAGACTGTCAGCGCAAGAAATCGGCCAACTGCGTCAAGGAGAGTCTTTTACAATTGATTTGAGCCAAAGAGCTTCGGGATTGTATATCATCATGTTAAGCACCGAAAACGGACGTTGTTCTAAGAAAGTGAGCGTCCGATGACGAGATTTGGAAACTAATTCCTATTTTTGCATCAGAAATCATCTAAATCAATACATACAACATGGTAAGCTACAAAGAATTAGGGCTTGTGAACACCCGTAAAATGTTCGCCAAAGCGGTTGACGGCGGTTACGCCATCCCGGCCTTCAACTTCAACAACATGGAACAGATGCAAGCCATCATCATGGCTGCTGTCGAGACCAAGTCACCCGTCATCCTTCAGGTGTCGAAGGGTGCGCGCAACTACGCCAACCAGACGTTGCTGCGCTACATGGCCCAAGGTGCTGTGGAATACGCCAAGGAACTGGGCTGCGCCCATCCTGAAATCGTCCTTCATCTCGACCACGGCGACAGCTTTGAGCTGTGCAAATCCTGCATCGACATGGGCTTCTCGTCCGTCATGATTGACGGTTCGTCCCTGCCCTACGACGAGAACGTGGCCCTCACCCGGAAGGTGGTCGACTATGCTCATCAATATGACGTCACCGTAGAAGGTGAACTCGGCGTGCTGGCTGGTGTGGAAGACGAGGTCGCAGCTGAGGAAAGCCACTACACCAAACCCGAAGAGGTGATTGACTTTGTCACCAAGACAGGTGTAGACAGCCTGGCCATCAGCATCGGTACCTCGCACGGTGCCTATAAGTTCACTCCTGAGCAGTGCACCGTCGACCCCGCCACAGGTCGTCTGGTTCCTCCTCCGTTGGCTTTCGACGTGCTTGAAGCCATTGAGCAGAAGTTGCCTGGCTTCCCAATTGTGCTGCACGGCTCATCGTCGGTGCCGCAAGACGAGGTGGACACCATCAACAAATATGGTGGCTCTCTGAAGGCTGCCGTGGGTATCCCCGAGGAACAACTCCGTAAGGCCGCCAAGAGCGCCGTCTGCAAGATTAACATCGACAGCGACAGCCGTCTGGCTATGACTGCAGCCATCCGTAAAGCCTTTGCCGAGAAACCCGCTGAGTTCGACCCGCGTAAATACCTCGGCCCTGCCCGCGACAACATGAAGAAGCTCTACGAGCATAAGATCATCAATGTGTTGGGCTCGAACGACAAACTCGAGAACGCCTAAGACACAGGAAAGCTGAAGACACAGACATCTTCTATAACAAAAAAGGAGCCATCTTTACGTTGGCTCCTTTTCGTTTATTCAGCTAAAGCATGACTGATTTTCCGATTGATTTCCAGTAGTCGCTTCTCGTTGAGTTTGACAACCTTTCGGTCGTAGGTCATCAGGCCGTTCAATTCCGTCTCGCAGTCAGTGGTTTGGGTATAAACTGCTGCCGAGAAGCCTCTAAAGACCATCTGATATAGTTGATTGGCGTAGTCGACGTATGTGTCAGTCACCTTCTCTTCGCTGTCAAACTCTACATACCCCCAGCCTTGGTCCTTCACCCAGGTATGACCCTCCACCTTGCGTCCGATGCCGCCATATTCCCCTAAGACGGTGGCTCGCATGGGGTCGTAAAGCACCATCTTCGGTTCAGGATAATGGTGCAAGTCGAGGATGTCACCGCATTGATAGAAATTGCCTCCCGAGGCGGGATTCACCAAACGGGTCGGGTCGAGCTTTTTGGTCATCTCCACAATCTCAGGTGTCTTGAACTGACCCCAGGACTCATTGAACGGCACCCATACACCGATACAAGGCACCGACTTCAAGGTGTTGATAATTTCCGTCCATTCTTTCTTATAACACTCCTCTGACTCCTGTGTACGCACACTCAAGGGGCCATCGAAATACTGTGTCGTCTGCCATCCCGGGCCGCGTCCTCCGCTGGGCATATCCTGCCAGACAATCATGCCGAGACGGTCGCAATGGTAGTACCAACGTGCAGGCTCCACCTTTACATGCTTACGGATCATATTGAAGCCCAAGTCCTTGGTCTTCTGGACATCGTAGGCCAGCGCCTCGTCAGCGGGAGCGGTATAGAGTCCGTCAGGCCACCAGCCCTGGTCCAAAGGACCAAAATGGAAGATAGGCAGACCATTTAAGGTAAGACGCACAATGCCGTTCTCGTCACGCTGCGTGCCGAAGCTACGCATAGCGAAGTAGCTGTCTACCGCATCGATGACTTTGCCTTTACGCAGCACACTCACCTTCATGTCATAGAGATACGGATGGTCGGGCGACCAACGCAAGAAGTCCTCCGGCATATTCACCTCGACAGGCTGTCCGTTGATGGACTTGCCCGTTGCTACCTTCTGTCCCTCAAACGACACCTCCACTTGGTAGAGGTCGTCCTTAGTCGGGTTGGAGAAGTCGACCTCCACAGTGACAGTAGCCTCGTCGAAGTGAGGCGTAGTGACGAGATTTTGGATATAATCCTCGGGCACATATTCCAGCCACACCGTCTGCCAGATGCCCGTCACGGCGGTATAGAAAATACCGTGCGGATTGGCGACCTGTTTGCCGTGAGGGATATAGCTCTTGTCGGTGGGGTCCCACACGCGGACCGTCATCGCGTTGCTCTTCCCCTGTAAGGCTTGGGTAATATCGAAAGTAAAAGGTGTGTAGCCACCTGTATGTGAACCCACCTTGATACCGTTCACCCACACATCAGCCATCCAGTCGACAGCACCGAAATGCAGCAACACACGGCCGTTTTTCCAGTTTGTAGGCACAGCGAATGTCTTCTGATACCAAAGGGCGCTATCAGCACCCACCTCCTTCTGCACACCCGACAGTGACGATTCGATGCAGAATGGTACCAAGATGTCTCCATCATATTTCACAGGAGCCTTCTCCCCTTTCGGCGTGATGGCATACTGCCATAATCCATTCAGGTTTTTCCATTCGGAACGCACCATTTGGGGACGAGGGTATTCGGGCAACGCATTCTCGGGTGCCACTTCCGAAGCCCACTGCGTCTTGATTTTATCACCAGCAGGAGCATATTGGGCAAAAGCCATATTTGCCAATAACATAGCAATAAGAATAAGTCTTGTTTTCATATCACTCTACGTTCATTTCTTTAATAAAAGCATCATACGCGGCAAAAAGGCTATGGATAGCACGATGGACAAAAGGTTCCCAATCGGGTATGGTATCAACCTGCTGTTCGTAGCACATCCAAACCGAAGCGCCTTTTTCCTTGCCGTCTTCGTATTCGTAAAGCACCGCCTTCACCACCTTGAAATTCCAGTTGATATTGTTGCAGGCCATAATGGATTGGGCGTAGTTGGAGTCCGTTACATCAAAGACACCGGGCAGCGTCAGACGAAACAGCATAGGGTCGTCACGGTCGTTCCAAAGCAAGAAGTTCCATCCCTGAAAAGAGAAATTCAAGCCCAAGTCACTCTTTTTGGTGACGATGCCTTGGGACTTCAGATACTTCGAAACCAATCCGTTGACGTTCATAGCTTTCAGACTTTGTTGAATCCGATACGGGTCTTGGTGGAATAGGTCGGGTTCTTGTACTTCAACACATCCACAAGGATCTTCTGCGAAATCGGCACGTCGTTGTATGCGGCAGTCATGGCAGCCTCATTGACTGCCTCAGTGATATCGCCTGCGTTGAAGTCGTCCGACATTCTCGCCAGCTCGTCAAAATCCAATTCATCGCAGGGACGGTCTTTTAGATGCTCGCGGAAGATGTCCTTACGCGCTTCAAAGTCGGGTTGCGGGACAAAGAACACGCGGTCGAAGCAACCAATGCGCATGATGGACTGGTCAATAAGGTCGGGACGGTTGGTGGTAGCCACCACGAGTATGCCTTTCTTCGAGCAGTTGTTCATCATGCCGTACAGGGCCGAAATCTGTGGTGTGACGTTCTCCTCGCCTTCAGCATTCGGATTGGGCGCAACAAACTCCAACTCATCGATGCAGATGACAAATGGTGCCTTGATTTCAGCGGCATCAAAAAGCCTTTGCAGGTTCTCGAGCACACCTTCCTGATAGATATGCCCCATTTCGGGACCTCTGATAACGGTATAGTTGAAGCCCAACTCCTCGGCAAAGCTGCTCAACACCAAGCTCTTTCCGCATCCGGGAGGGCCATAGAGCAACACGCCGTTGATGGTAGGCAGTTTGTACAGCTGTGCCTTTTCTGGATTTTGCAAGGCAAAGAGAACTTCCTTACGTAACTGTTCCTTCAGCTCGTCACGACCCGTCACATTGTCGAAGCCGCTGCCTGATCCTTTCTTGATAGTAATCACTGGGCCTGCATTGACTTGACTGTGTTCTTCAGTCTGAGGCGCATTCGTTTCAGGATCCTCCATCCGCTTTGCCAACTCAGGCATCACTTGCTCAAACAAGGCTTGGGCAAACTCGGCAGCTGAGGCGAAACGGTCTTCAGGCTTCTTGGCCAAGGCTTTCAACAGAATGGCCTTCAAATAGTCGGGGAGTTTCACGTTCTCCGTCTCAAGAATGAGTTCTTGTTTCCGTCCCTTCTTCACCGCTTCGGCCACCTTGCGCTTGTCACCATTCGTGGCTTCAAGATCCACCTCCCAAGGCGACTTGGCGAAAATCAGGTAGTACAGCAGGGCACCTGTGGAGAAGATGTCGCTCTTCACCGTGTACACCGCTCGAAACGTCTCGGGTGCGCGGAAGAAAGGCTTCAGGTCTTCCACCGAGAAGGTGGGGCGTCCCTTCACCATATAGGAGATATGACCCAAGTCGATGATGGTGGGCATCAGCATCCCATCCTCCAACTCCTGAAGCATGATGTTCGACGGACGAATATCGTTGTGAATCAAAGCACGGGAATGGATAAATGCCAAACCGTTCAACACACACAGGGTAATCTGTACTGCGTCTTCCAAATCGAAAGCCCCGTCTTTGGCCACCGACTCTGAAATCAGGTCGCCACGATAGAACTCCGTCACCAAATAGTGGTAGTTCGCGTTGCCCTTGCGCACCTCGCCTTTGTCGACAAAGCTGACGACATTCTCGTTCTTCTCCGAGCTCAGCTCGCGGCACAACTGGATTTCATACACCTCCTTGCCTTCAAACAGTTGCTCGCGGGGTATCTTGGCCATATCGTATATCTTCATGAAATACATCATGTCGTCGGAGCCGAGCACAGCATACGACTCAGCAACCATACCTTTCTTAATGAACGAGTTGATGACATATTTGCCAATCTTCTCCCCTTTTTTGAATGTTTCCATAGTGACTATTATTTGGGCAAATTAGTGTTGTGTTGTCTTATGCGTCGATGTTGGCGTAGGTGGCGTTCTGTTCGATGAACTCGCGGCGCGGACCCACCTCATCACCCATCAGCATGGAGAAGATGTGATCAGCTTCCATGGCGTTCTCAATGGTCACCTGACGCAAGGTGCGATGCGCTGGGTCCATCGTGGTCTCCCACAGCTGCTCTGGGTTCATTTCACCAAGACCTTTGTAACGCTGCACATCGTAACCGCTCACCGTACCGTTTTTGGTCAGTTCTGCCATCTTGGCGAAACGCTCTTCGTCAGTCCAGCAGTAGCATATCGGCTTGGTGCCGCGTTTGATGAGATACAAGGGCGGGGTGGCACAATACACATAGCCGTTCTCTATCAGCTCGCGCATATAGCGGAAGAAGAAGGTCAGAATCAGCGTGGTGATATGGCTACCGTCCACATCAGCATCGGTCATGATGATGACCTTATGGTAGCGCAGCTTTTCAAGGTTCAAAGCCTTGCTGTCCTCTTCGGTACCGATGGTGACACCCAATGCGGTATAGATGTTCTTGATTTCCTCGCTGTCGAACACACGGTGTTCCATAGCTTTCTCCACATTCAGAATCTTACCACGCAGGGGCAGGATGGCTTGGAAGTTACGGTCGCGGCCTTGCTTGGCGGAACCACCAGCGGAATCACCCTCAACGAGATAAAGCTCCGTCTTGGAAGGATCACGTTCAGAGCAGTCGGCCAACTTACCCGGCAGGCTGAAGCCCGACAGAGCGCCCTTGCGCTGCACCTTCTCACGTGCGTTACGTGCTGCCTGACGCGCCTGTGCGGCGAGCGTCACCTTGTCAAAGATCATCTTGGCCTCTTTGGGGTGTTCTTCCAGATAGTCGGAGAGCTGTTGTCCCACGATACTGTTGACAATACCCATCACCTCGTCGTTACCCAGTTTGGTCTTGGTCTGACCCTCAAACTGCGGCTCCGGCACTTTCACCGAAATAACTGCAGTCAATCCCTCGCGGAAGTCGTCAGGCGAAATCTTCACCTTCAGTTTTTCCAACTTCTCCATCAGACCGCTCTTCTCAGCGTATGCGTTGAAAGAACGGGTCAAGCCTGAGCGAAAACCTTGAAGGTGGGTACCACCTTCAATGGTGTTGATGTTATTCACGTAAGAGTGCAGGTTCTCCTTATATTCATCGTTGTATTCCAACGCGATTTCAACCGGAACATTGTTTCTCTCGCCCGAGATGGAAATAGGCTCAGGAATGAGCTTGGTACGGTTGGCATCCAAATATTCAATAAAGTCGATGAGTCCGTTTTCGGAATAGAAGGTCTCGCTGCGATACTCGCCGTCCTCCATCTTCTCACGCTCATCGGTGAGAGTAATGGTGATGCCGTGATTCAGGTATGCCAATTCACGCATACGGTTGGCCAAAGTGCTATAGTCGTATTCTGTGGTCTGGAAGATGCTGCCATCGGGTTGGAAGGTGATGCGGGTGCCGTTCTTGTCGGTTGTGCCCACCACTTTCACATCATACAATGGCTTACCGCATTCATATTCCTGCTTGAAAACCTGTCCTTCGCGATAAACCTCAGCAGTAAGGTGGGTGGAAAGCGCATTCACGCAGCTGACACCCACACCGTGAAGACCGCCAGACACCTTATAGGAGCCTTTGTCGAACTTACCGCCTGCGTGCAACACCGTCAGCACCACTTCGAGGGCCGAGCGATGCTCCTTGGGGTGCATACCCGTAGGGATACCACGACCATTGTCCAACACGCTGATGGCATTACCCGGCAGGATACGGACATCAATCTTGTCGCAGAAGCCTGCCATAGCTTCGTCGATGGAGTTGTCCACCACTTCATATACCAAATGATGCAGGCCACGGAAATGCACGTCGCCGATATACATGGCCGGACGTTTACGGACGGCCTCTAAACCTTCAAGAACCTGAATTTTACTGGCACCGTATTCTTCGCTTGCCAATTCTCTTTTCTCTTCTTCAGTCATTTTTTCTAATAATTACCGTTTTTATTATAAGGTTGCAAAGATACAAAAATTATCGACACTTAGTCCATGATGCCGAAAATTTTGTTTTCAGCACAAAACGTCTCTACAAGGCTAAAAATGGGCAAATTTTGAAAACGCATCCATTTCTTCCTTCGCAGGAAATAAAAAAGCCCCATCCAAAGGAAGGGGCTTTTTAAGGCGTTTAAGACGTTTTCAGAATCTCAGCTTCACACCAGCATAAAACTGTATGCCCGTGACGGGGTAGTTGTAGTACAACTGGTACTTTTGGCAAAGCACATTGTCCAACAGTGCAAAGGCCGAAATTTGGTCGTTCACTTTATAATCCGCACCGATGCTGAGGTCTAAGACGTCTTTCAGTTTTTGGGTCGAGTAGGTCAAGATGCCGTTGTCGAAGCCAACTACTTTGGCATAACGTCCACCCTGATACAGGAAAGCGGTGTTGAAGGACAGTTTCTCATTGAGGTCATAGGTCAACTTCAGCTTGCCTTCCGTTGTGGGACGATACCAGGCGTATTCCTCGTTGGCAGGTTTACAATTGTTGTAGGCAAAGCCCAAATCGGCAGTCAGGCTGCTGCGCATCTTGACACGGACGTTGGCCAGCACACTCACCGTCTGAGTCTCGTCGTAAACCAGCGTAAACTTGTTGAGCGGAATCACAGGCTGCGTGTAGTCGACGTTGTAGTCGTCGATCTCGTAAAGCGGGTCATTATCGACATGGCGATAACGCACACCCAAATGCAAATCAACGATTTCTACGATATTGGTGCGCACGCCTCCCTCAAAACCGAATTTGACGTTTTGCGCCAGCAATGGGTACTCACACCCGACGAAGGGGTTTTCGTTGATAATCTCGCTATAGGTCAACAGGTCTCTGCCACCATTCAAGCCTGCATAAAACTCCAGTTTTTTGTTCAAGACGAACAAACTACCGCTAACATCGGGACGGACCGCCAAGAACTTGTCCGTCTCTTGGACACGATTCACGCCATCCAAGCGCACGCCCAAACGGAGTCTGAAGAACTCGTCACTCATCTCAAAGAACGGGTTTACCTTGAACAGCAACAAATCATTACGTCCTGCCACAGGTAATTCAGCCACAAGATGGCTGGTTTCAAAATACTCATACTGGAAAGCCAAGTCCACACCGACTTTCTGCGGATGACTCTTGTCGCCCCACCAGTTTTGGCTATAGCCGAGACCGTATTCGACATCCACAAAATGTTCTCTTGCATAGGTATTGTCGAACGTGTAATGATAATCCAAACCTCCCGTATGGGTCAATTCGCCCAAACGGGTCGAAGTGGAGGCCAAGCCTAAATGCGCACCGATGGTGTTGTAAGTCTGTCGCGGACAAAACAGCTCGATTTGTTCTTCCGTCAAGGGCGTTTCCACCAGATTCACGCCATAGTAATGGTACATGTCGTTCTTATAGTACACTCCGCCATCCAATTGCATCCCGTTGATGGTACTGGTCGACAGGTTGACGTCGAATGCGTTGTTCATGTAGCTCGACGGCGCGTAGTCCTTGATGCCAAGCCAGGAGGAATTGTGCTTGATGCCTACACCAAGACCCAGCGTTTTGGTCACCATGGAGTTATGTTTGTAGAGAAACACAGGCGAAAGCCGCGTTCCGAGGCCAGCCATCAGGAAGTTCTTTGTCGGGGTGACGAGCTTGTCGTCCTTGGCGGCATAGCCCGTGGGAGCGATTTTCTCCAATTCAAGGGCGAACTTCTGCTTCGCTTCCTTGGGTGTGACCTCCGTGTCGGGCATCTCATACGAGGGCTGAGGTGTCTCGGGGGTGAGCTTAATCTTGTTGACTTTATTCACCTTGGGACGGTATTTGCCTTCCACGGTGACTTGTTCGTCGTGCTGGGCGAAGGTGGGGATGGCCAAAAGGGCCATGACGAATATCAGGATGTATTTCTTCATAATCATTCAAATTCTAAAGGTTCAATTCCGTTGCTGCTGCCCACTTTGGGTTCCAGGCGCTCCACCTCAGCCAGCTTGGCACGGGCTTCCTGTTTCAGGTCGTTGCCCTTGTAGTTGTCTATCACGCTACGCAAGGTCTCCTTAGCCTGGAAGTAGTTTTCCTTGGCCACATACACGTCAGCAAGGGCGATGAACGACTTGGCGACCCAATAGTCGTATTTTGCAAAGTTGTCGGCAATGTCGAACACCTTGTTTTCGGCTTCGTCGTAGCGCTTCAGCTTGATGGAAGCCACTGCGGAATAGTAGGCACTCTCGGCACCGTAGACCGATTTGTCGTTACGGGCGCTCTTGTCCAGCTTCTCGATAGCGGCAGTGTAGTTGCCTTTCTCGAAGTAGCTCTTGCCCATGATGTGGTTGATTTGGTTCACCTGCTCATCGGTCAGGTCACGCGACTGGCGCAGACTCTCGCCCATTTCGATGGCTTTGTCGTAGTTGCCCATGAAGAAGTTACTCTTCATGCTGCCCTCCAGTGCTTCAAGACGTTTCAGCGGCTCCTCGGTGATGCGGGCCAGACGCTCATAGTATTCACCAGCCTTCTGGTAGTTGCTCTTTTCATACTCGATGCGGGCCATCTTCAGCAAGGCGTTGTCGGTATAGTCGTTGTCAGGCTGGGCCAGTATATAATTAAGGTGTTCCACCACCTGTTCCTCAGTTCCCACCTTCTCAGCACATACAAGTGCGTAGTAGTGGGCTTTCAGCACGTAAGCTCCGTTGCTGAAGTTGTCGAAGTAATACCGCAAGGCAGTCTGGGCTTGCTGATAGCGTCCGTCAAGGTAGAAGTTTTCTGCGTTGGCGAAGGCAAGCGAATCCTGTTGGGTCACCTTCACCTGTCCGCCATTAGCGCTGGCATAGCCGAAATACTCGTCCAGCTTGTTCTGTTCCATATAGATGCTGCGGATAATGCCCATCGCCTCGCGCGACTCGTCGGTGTTGGGATAGGTGGCCACCAAGTTCTTCAGGTTCTCAAGAGCCAAGTCGTACTGGTTGTTGTTGTAGTAAATCATGCCCACCTTCATCATGGCCTGGCGCGTATAGCCCGAGCGCGGACGCTGTTTGATAAGGCGGTCGAAGCTGGCAAGAGCCGAACGTTTGTCACCATGCACGAGGTAGGTATTGCCTATCTCAAAAAGTGCCTGGTCGTAATACGAGGTGCTGGGATAGGTATCTATCAGCTCATTGAGCATGTTTATCTTCTGGTTCACGTTGCCTTTGGCGCCATAGCAAAGTCCCTGTTGGAAGAGGGCGTAGTCGGCATTGCGTTTCCCGATGCGGGTGGCGAGGTCGTAGTAGTTGATGGCGTGATCATAGCTCCGCTCCATGAAGAAGCAGTCACCAAGACGAATGTAGGCATCTGTCTTCAAGTCGTTCTGGCTGTCGCTTGCCCGCTGTATGAAACGACGGAAGCAACTTACAGCGGCATCGTAGTCAGGCTTCTGGTAGTGGATATAGCCCAAATCGTAATCGGCCAAGGGAAATTCCGGCAGACCTTGTGCGGCTTTCATCTCCTTGAACTGGTTCAGGTACTGACTTGCTTTGGTGTAGTCGCCCAGCTGGTAGGCCGACTCTCCCATCCAGAAGCAAGCCTCTGCCTTGTTGTGGGCCGACTGGCGACTGTTCATGATTTTCGAGAAATACATCTGTGCCTTGTCGTAGTTGCCGTTCTGCACGTTACTGATGCCTGTGGCATAGAGCAGGTCGTTGTATACCCCCTGCAGTTCTGCAGTTTTATTCCTCATCGCCTCCAGACGGCTGAGAGCCTCGTCGTTCTCCTTGGCGTTAAGCAGCAGATAGATGGCCATCTCCTCCGCCTCAGCCTTGCGCTCCGACTGCGGGTGTTTGGCAATATAGTTATCGAGCAGTCCCACAGCTTCGTTGAAGGGGTCGGCACCAGGGATGAGACTCAGTCGAGCGTAGTCGAACAAGGCATCCTCACTGACCTGTTGGTCAAAGCCGGCGATATACGCCGTATAAAAAGCATTGCGGGCATATTTCAAGTCGCCAGTCTTGGCGTAGCTCGAAGCCAAATAATATGAGGCGTATTGGGCCAGGATGTCGTTGTTGCCTGCCACCTTCTGCAGGTCGGCTACGGCACCTTGATAGTCCTCCTTCATCATCTTGCTGACACCCATCTGGTAATAGGCCTCGCGCGAGACGCCGCGCATCAGGTTTTTCTTGTAGATGTCGTAGTATTCAAGGGCCTTGTCGTAATCTTTCTGCTGGAAATAGGCATCGGCGATGATTTGGGCCATCTCCGACTTGCGTTTCTTGTCGGCCTGACGGAGGTATTTCGGGCCTTCGCTGATGACAGACCTGTAATCACCCTTCAAGTAATCAATCTGCATGATGTAGGCCGGCACGGTCTTGGCGTAGTCAGGATGGGAGCGTAGACGCTTGAAGCTGTCCAAGGCCTCATCATAGCGTTCCTTGACGTACAGGATGTGGGCATAATAATAGCGAGCCGCATCCTTGTATTTCCCGTCGTTCAGCATCAGACCGTGGAAGAGCGGCAGCGACTTGTCCATATTGCCCGACTGGAAATAAGCGTATCCCATGTTGAACTGAAGCTGCTGCGCCTCGTCGTGGTTGAGCGAAGTGCCATCCGTCTTTTCATAGATTTCAAGCGCCTCTTTGTATTTCCTGTTCTGGAACAGGTTGTTGGCATACATGAAGTTGGCGTGACGGGCCCAGGTGCTGCCCGGGTTGTCGTTCACAAACTTCATCACCTTGGCCGGACCGTCGGCATAGCCGAGATACAAGGAGCTGACTGCCTCGTAATACTGTGCATCGACGCAGCGCTGCGACTTGGCGTCGTCAACTTGGGCGCGATACTGGGTGAAGGCCGTCAATGCGGCACCATATTCCTGGTTCTGAAACAGCATGACCCCTTCGTTGAACAAAGCCTCAGGGTCGTATGCCTCGATATGTTTTTGGGCTGACAATGAAAGGGTTGAAGCAAAAAGCACACCCGCAATCAAGCCAATTTTAAGTCGTGATTTCATAGGCTGAAATTTTGGACGAAATTACAAAAAACTTCTTTATAACGCATTCCGTGGAGTTTTATTATCGGTATGGTGCCGAAACGACTAAAAACCGAAGGGGTTCGTGTTGAGACGAAGCCCCTTCGTAGATTGACGACCCAGGCGAATAAGCGGGATTCTGTTCCCCTTGCGGGGTGACTGTCATTTCTCTAGACCTGTGGTCGCCCACAGGCTCAAGCGCCCTACCCTGAGACGACGGACGAGCAGCCCTCTCGAAGCCCGAAGGCTTCTGTGTCTCTATACTTGGACTTGCAGCCCATAAGGTTTACCTCATCGGAATGTCGCCACCCGATGCGTGAGCTCTTGCCTCACGTTTTCACCCTTACCCTTGCAGGCGGTATATTTCTGTGGCACTTGCTGTTGCCCTTTCGGGCACCTTCCTGTTAAGAAGTATGGTGCTCTGTGCTGTCCCGACTTTCCTCGCGCCGGCTTTCCCGACCCGCGACAGTCTGCCTGAATCGCGCTGCAAAAGTACGGATTTTTTACCTTACAGTTCGACAAAACCTTGGTTTTCCATCAAAATCAGCCAAGATTTCCGATTCGGCATAGCCGATTTCGTGACAGATTTGAAGCATCTCCTCCCCCATCCTTTCGTTGATTTCAAACCAGACTTGGCCCTTAGGGGTCAGTTGGGCTTTCGCCAAGCGCAGGATTTGTCGATAAAACAGCAGCGGGTCGGCATCAGGAACGAATAGAGCTCTTTCAGGCTCCCAGTCGAGGACGTTGCGTTCCATCGAGGCGCGTTCGCTGTCGCAGACGTAGGGCGGATTGCTCACCACCAAATCAACGGGCTGGTAGAAGGATTCGGATTGGGGATGCAGGACATCGTCTTGCACAAAAGCCACTTTCACGTCGTTGCTTTCGGCGTTCTCCTTGGCTACTTTCAAAGCTGCTTCCGAGACGTCAAAGCCAACCACCTCAGCGTTCACAAAATGCTTCGCCAAAGCGATGGCGATGCAGCCTGAGCCCGTGCCGATGTCCCAAATGCGCAAGGGCTTTTCTTTTGGCAACGAGGCACAAACCTTCTGCACCAATTCTTCCGTCTCAGGACGCGGGATAAGAACCGAAGGCGACACCTTTATTAATAGGTCGCCGAATCGCGCCACACCTGTCACATACTGCACCGGCTCGCCAGCCAACAGCTGTTTTACCGCTTCTTCCAACTGATGGTATTGCCACTCGTCGATGCGCAAATCTGGCTCCATCAGCTGGCGCTTCAAGTCGATGCCAAAGAGGTCTTCCAACAAGATACGCATCAGCTGCTCCGCCTCGCGCTGAGGGAAGGTTGCGGCCATTGTCGCTGTGAAATGGCGTTTCGTTTGCTGCAAATTAAATCCAATCATGGGGCAAAATTAGGCAAAAACTCCATATCTTTGCCGAAAATTCGCGCCATGAAAGAAGACGACACCTATTATATGTTGGCCACCTGCGGCGAGGGCCTCTACAAAGAGAAAGGCAGCAAGTTCATCGCCGAGACCTTCATCGTGACCAACGAGGAAGAGGCCAAGGCTGCCGTCGCCTATGTCAAGAAGAAATATTTCGACGCGAGGCATCATTGTTACGCCTATATGATCGGTCCCGACAAGAAGACCTTTCGCTCAAGCGACGACGGCGAGCCTTCGGGCACGGCAGGCAAACCCATCCTCAACCAGATCCTCTCGAAGGATGTCACCAACGTTTGCGTCGTCGTGACCCGCTACTTCGGCGGCATCAAGTTAGGCACCTCAGGCCTTATAAACGCTTACAAAACCGCCGCCCGAGAGGCCTTGGACAACAGCGTCGTCATCGAAAAAACCATAAACGAAATTTACAGTCTCGAGTTTGAATATCCCCTGATGAACGATGTGATGCGCATCATGAAAGAGGAGAATTTGGAGCAACGCAATCCGCGCTTCGAGCTCGACTGCTACCTTGAGTTTTCAACAAGAAAGAACACAGCCTCAGCGATTTCCGAAAAATTCAGCAAAATTTTCGGGGTAAAAATTAATCATATCAATACGGTGTAAACCAATACTTTACATCCGTTTTTACTTGAAAAAACAGAAAAACCTCGTAATTTTGAAAAAAGAAAATTAAAAATCAATAGCATTTTTATTTTTTTATGAACAATTAATCCTCTAACTTTGCAAGGTCAAAATGAGGTGCAAAAACACTGCCTCCGACAATACCGTTTTTTAGCAAAAAGCAACAGTATCAAAGGGTTTTTCAATGGACGACCGCCATATCGAAATATGGGAAAAGTGTCTCTCGGTGATTAAGGACAACACCGAGCCTCAGAGCTATGCCACATGGTTCAAGCCCATCGTCCCGCTGTCGCTCAACGGAAGCGTCCTCACCATCCAGGTGCCGAGCCAGTTCTACTACGAATGGCTTGAGGACAAATACATCGACTTGCTGAAGATGACCCTGAAACGCTTCCTCGGTCCAGACGCCAAACTCAACTACAGCATCGTCATGGACAACTCGGAGCGTCCCTACACGGTACAGATGCCCGGCACGAACCGCAACAACCTGAAGAACCCCATCGGGCGTCCCGCTCCCGAGAAGCTGTCGGAAGGTCCCATCAACCCCTTCGTCATCCCGGGGCTGCAGAAGAAACTCATCGAGTCGCAGCTCAACGAGAGCTACACCTTCGACAACTTCGTCGAAGGCGAGTGCAACCGCGTGGCGCGACAGTGTGGCCTCGCCGTGGCCCACAACCCCGGCGGCACCGCCTATAACCCCCTGCTCATCTATAGCGGCACCGGACTGGGCAAGACCCACCTCTGCCACGCCATAGGCCTTGAAGCCAAAAAGCTCCACCCTGAGCTGACAGTACTCTACGTTCAGGCCGAGCAACTCTATAACCAGTACTTCACCGCCACCAAGAACAACAACCGCGTCGACTTCATCCACTTCTACCAGATGATCGACCTGCTTATCATTGACGACATCCAATTCCTTGCAGGCAAGACGGGCACTCAGGAGGTCTTCTTCCAGATTTTCAACTACCTGCACCAGAACAACAAGCAGATTGTCATCACCAGCGACAAGTTCCCTTCCGACCTGCAGAACATCGAGTCGCGTCTGCTCTCACGCTTCAAGTGGGGCCTGACTGCCGATTTGCAGATTCCCGATGTCGCCACGCGCAGCGCCATTATCCGCGAGAAGCTCTACATCAACGGCATCACCCTGTCGGAAGAAGTCATCCAATACCTCGCCTCCAACCTCCGCACCAGCATCCGCGAGCTGGAAGGCGTGATGATTTCGCTGATGGCCCAGTCGTCCATCAACAAGAAGACCATCACCGTCGAGATGACCCAGCAGATCATCGAGCGCTTCATGCGCAACAGCGTCAAGGAGCTGTCGGTGGAATACATCATCAACATCGTGTGCGACTACTTCAAGATTAGTGCCGACCTGCTTTCGCTCAATACGCGCAAGCACCAGGTGGTGCAGGCCCGCCAGATTGCCATGTACCTTGCCAAGCAGTACTCCAAAGCCAGCCTCACCGCCATCGGCGAACAATGCGGCAAGAAAGACCACGCCACCGTACACCACGCCTGCAAGACTGTCAAAGACCGGCTTGAAACCGACAAGCAGTTCAAGGCGATGATGGCCGAGATAGAAAGGAAAATCGTATTGTAACCCTCCTGCCGATGATTGCCAACACCTTCGGAAAACTTTACTTGGTGCCCAACCTGCTGGGTGCCACCCGTCCCGAGCAAGTGCTGCCCCAAGGCACACTCGACCTCGTAAGACGCCTGAAGCACTTCGTTGTGGAGAACACCCGCACCTCGCGCCGTGTACTGAGTCGCATCGGGATGGACAACGCCATCGACGACATTGAATTCATCGAACTCGACAAACATAACAACCGCAACCTCGACCTGACGGAGCACCTCGGTGCCTGTCTGCAAGGCGAGGACATGGGCTTGATGTCGGAAGCTGGAACGCCCTGCGTGGCCGACCCAGGGGCTTTGGTCGTCGACTTGGCCCACTCCGCAGGCATACAGGTGATTCCTCTGGTAGGTCCCAACGCCATGATACTGGCTTTGATGGCCTCCGGCTTCAACGGACAGGCCTTCGCTTTTCATGGCTATCTGCCCATCAAGAGTCCTGAGCGGCAGAACGCTATTAAGGGCTTAGAGCGCCGCTCGATGGCCAACGATGAGACTGAGCTCTTCATCGAGACCCCCTTCCGCAACAACGCCATGCTACAGGACCTCTGCAAAAACCTGCATCCCTCCACCATGCTCTGCGTCGCCTCCAACCTCACCTGCGACGACGAGCAAATCATCAGCCAAAGCATCGGCGAATGGAAAAGCTTCAAAGGCGACCTGAACAAGAAGCCCGCAGTATTCCTGATTTACAGCAAAGGACGCAACCTCCGCAGGTAATCACGCCCCTATAGAAAAACCAAAGCCCGGCAATTTGTATTGCCGGACCTTGGAAAAACAGTATGAAAAGTAAAGATTCTCCTTGGATTATTCCTCTTTGCGGCGTTTGCCGACGAGGTAGGCTGCGCCGAGGGCGGTCAGCACCATGACGCCTGTGCCAAGGGGCGCAGGCTGGTTGGTGTTTTCACCGTGTGCGGGCAGACCGGGGAAAAGTGTGCTGGTGGCACGGTCAGGCTCCTCAGCACCGCGCTGGAACACGCCGCCGCCCGTGGGGTCGGCGAAGGTGGTGAGACTCAAACCGAGGATGATGGCTGTGGTTATCAAAAGTTTCTTCATCGTATGTAGTTTTTATTTGATTACTATCTTCTGAACTTTCACATCATCGCCATTGATGAGGCGCAACACATACACGCCCTGTGCCATCCCGCTGGTGGAGACGCAATTCATCGCCTCTCCCTCGCGCGAAGCCACAACGCGGCCCTTCATGTCAACAACCTGCAGCATGGCGCCATCCACAGCCTCAAACAATCGGATTTCCCCGTTCATGTAATAGGCGAAGGCTTCGTCGATGCCGGTAGTCGTGGCATACACCAGGCTGAAGCGCTCGGCATAGTCGGTCGTGCGGGCCTCAAAGGTGTAGAAGGGGCTTTGCAGCAAGTCCACGTCGGCACCCGTCTTGCTGTCAACAAGATGCAGGTAGTCCAAATCGAGATTGACGATGTCGAAGCTAAGCGTGTAGCTGCCATCGCAGCTGGCCTTGAAGCTGACAGGCGTGGTGTTGTCGTCGCTGCGACCCACCACGGCATAGTCGGTGTCACCGTTGGTGACGTAGAGCTTCGTGTTGTCGGGGTTAATCATGAACTTGGGCAGCGTGCCGTTGCCTTCAAAGCGGATGATGGCGCGGTCGAGGGCGGCACTGCGGTTTTGCGAAACGTTGACAACGAGGCTTGCCTGTTGCTCAGAGGTGTTCTCCGGCACAAAGGTCATCGCCTCGCCGTCGGTTGCGGCAATCACAAAGATACCCTGCATGGGGTTGACCGTTCGGGTAGTGACGGCAATAATCTCCGTTCCGTCATCTTTCATCACGTAGCAATCGCGGTCAATGGTGGCAGCCTGAGCAAAGGGGTTGCCCACAAGGTTCCAGCCTGCAAACCTGGCGCCATCGATTTTTGACAAGGTGACTTGTCCGTTGCCACTGTAAGGCATTCCAGTGAAGCTGAGGGTGACATTCGTCTTGTGAGCATAGAGATAGCCCTTGCCCGATGCCAGATGGAACGGTTCAGCCTCGTAGTTGCGCCATTCGTCGCTCTCGGCCTGGTCGAAGTAATAGAGGTCGAAGTCACCTGTGACCATACCTTCAATGTGCTCGGGATTCACATCGTCAATCGGAGGGGCGATGAGGTAGTAGCCGCCCGCCGACTCACCATAACCCGTAATGGGCAAGGTGAAGGTTTGAGTGGCTGAGCTGGTGAAGTTCAGGACACAGGGGTTCAATTCATTATAATTGGTGGTTTGAACCCAAGTGACAGGGGCTGGTGAATTTAGGTCAAGTTCCTGTTGAATGCGATGATCATAAAGCTTGAAGGTAATCTGGTCTCCTTCATTGCCAAACACCTGCAAGTACACCACATAGCGGTTGACTTCAGGAAGGTTAGGTATTTCCCAATACTCGGCAATTCTCGAGCCTCGGCATTGGTCACCGCAGAACGCACCGACTTCAAGCAAATCAGAGGCTTGTTCAACACCGTCAATCTGAATGATACTCGTTAATGCCATGTAAAACTGGAACGAACCCGTTTCAGGAACCCAGTGGTTTGTGATTTGGCTCGGGTCCACAAAGTTGGCCACATAGCTGCCGCCTTCAGTCACTGTGAAACTGTAAACCGGGTCAACCGACACAATGGAGCTGTTCAAAGTCCAGTTCTGGAATTCGTATCCCGAATTAGCTGTGGCCGTCAGCTCACAGGTGGAACCCAGAGCATATTCCCCAGCACCCGTAACCGTTCCCGCTTCCACAGGATTGGCAACTGCCTCGATAGTGACATTTGTAATCGGAGGAGAAGTGAAATTCAGAATACAAGGATTAATCTCGTTATATGGTGTGGTTTGAGCCCAAACTATTGGGTCTGGAGAGATCAAATCCAGTTCTTGATTGGTGCTGTGGTCATAGAGTTTGAAAGTAATCTGGTCACCTTCATTGCCAAACACTTGCAAATATACCACATAACGGCTAAGTTCAGGTACAGGTGGAAAACTCCAATACTCGGCCATCCGGGATCCGCGGCATTGGTCACCGCAGAACGCGCCGACTTCAAGTTGGTCGGAGGCCTGTTCGACGCCGTCAATCTGGATGACACTTGTCAAGGCCATGTAAAACTGGAACGATCCCGTTTCGGGAACCCAGTGGTTAGCAAACAACATGCTGCACATCATGCATGCAACAGTCAACAATGCAGTTTTTTTCATTTCTTTTGATTTCTTTTGATACTACTTATATTTTAGTTGTTCTTTATTATCTTTTTGAAAATTACGTCTTTATCGGTAACGACACGAAGCAGATAGGTTCCGATTGCCCTGTCGCTCAAATCGAGCTGCACAGCACTATCTTCAACCTTCTCGGAATGAATCAACTGCCCATAACCGTTGAAAACCTCAACAATTCGCACACCCTTTCCTTCAACAGTGAAGATGCCGTTTGAAGGATTGGGATAGACATTGGCCTTGCCCGATGCATTGTCTTCCACGCCCATTGGGCTGAAGTGCAAGGTGACAGGATTGGCGATCGTACCCACGGTTGCATCATTGGAATATACGTAGCTGTCCTGCGACCAACTCGTCCCGTTACCGTTGGACAGGACGAAACGTAGGTCTTCCGTTTCTTCACCAAAAACAAGCAGGAACGCGATGTAACGGTCTATAGGCTCAACGTACATCAACTTGACGCTTCCGCGACATTCATCACCGACAAAAGCTGCCAGCTCATAGTCCTCCGAACGCAGTTCTGCTCCATCAAGGTCGATAACAGAGGTCACAGTCATATTGTGTGCATACTGCTCCGAAGAAGGTGTCCAAAGAAGATTATCGAACATTTGTCCGGGCTCTGCTTCCCTTCCCTCACTATAATACACCGTCTTGTTATCTTGGCTATTTGACAGATACATATAACCCTGTCCAGGCTCAAGTGCATTGAGTGATCCTGACCAGAAACCGTAAGGGCCGTAGGTGGTATATGTCGCATAACCGTTTCTGCCCTTTATTTGATCGCCGGTGACGGGTGAGAATTGCGACAAGGCTTCGGTAATACTTATTGACTGACTATTGAGATATCCAATCCAATTCCATCCGTTGACAATGGTGATGGGGGTGTTTTCAACATCCACCACACTACCTGTCATAGTTGCCTCGCAGGCCTGATTCGTTTTAATCATATACATCTGGTCGTTGGCAAGTGCCGATAATGAGCCAGACCAGAATACATAACTACCATAAACAAGTCTGTTGACAAAGCCGTTGTTTCTTGATAGAATTTGGTCGCCATAATTGCCCAAACTGCTCTCCAGCATCGTCAATCCGTCAACCCCTTCCATCTCGATATACGTGCTCCACCAGCTCCATCCGTTGGCGAGCTGGGTGGTTTGAGTCACGGTTGAGGGGGCTTCGGCTTCGAAGTTCGCCACGTAGGCTGCGTCGGCAGTCACCGTGAAGGTGAGGGTCGGCACGGTCCCGATGACCTCGCTGTTCAGCGTCCAGTTGACGAAACTGTAGCCTTCAGCGGCTGTGGCGGTCAGAGTGCATTGGGCGCCGCTCGCGTAGGTGCCTGCACCTGCAACGGTGCCACTGTTTTCAGGATTGACGGTGGCGGTGATGGTGAAGACCGTCGGCGGCGTTGCCGAACTGAATTCCAGCACATAAGGCTCTAAGGGCGTGCCCAAATCATCCATGCTGAAGTCGACCGTAGTGAGACAGGTGGCCTCCACTTCCTGGTCGATGCTGTGGTCGTACAGACGGAAGGTGAACGTGTCGCCTTCCTCACCATAGACATTCATCATGACGATATGGCGTCCGGTGAAGGACTCCTGCATAATCTGCGAGCCACGGCATTGCTCACCGCAGAACGCGCCCACTTCAAGCCAGTCGGAGGTCTGCTCATCGCCATTTATCTCTACTACGGCGGTTAAGGCCATGTAGAATTGGAACGGTTCTGTGACAGGTGTCCAGTGGTTCTCGAAATAGCCTTCTTCAGCGAATCTGGCCACATAGCTGGCGGGACCCGTCACCGTGAAAGTGTACGATGCACTGTTCGAGACGTAGATGTTGTTCCTCAACCAGCTTACAAAGACGTAACCCGTGGCGGGAGTGGCGGTCAGGGTGCATTCCGAACCGTATTCGTAAGTGCCTGCGCCTGTCACCGTTCCGGCGCCTTCGATATTGGCGGTGGCGGTAATCTCATAACTCTGTATCTGGAAGTTGGCCACATAGGCGCCGGCTTCCGTTACCGTGAAGTTATAGGTAGCTTGATTGGAGACCACCTCGCCACCCTTCGTCCAGTTCACAAAACTGTATCCCGTGGCGGCTGTCGCGGTCAGCGTGCATTGCGTGTTGTACTCGTAACTGCCTGCGCCTTGCACCGTTCCGCCGTTGGTCGGGTTGGCGGTGGCGGTAATCTGGAAGCTCTGGGTCTGGAAGTTGGCCACATACGCGGCGGCTTCCGTCACTGTGAAGCTGTAGCTCAGATCTGTCGATACCTCAACGCCGCCCAGCGTCCAGTTCACGAAGTCGTAACCTGTGGCGGGGGTTGCGGTCAGTGTGCAGGTCTGTCCGTACTCGTAACTGCCTCCGCCTGACACCGTACCGGCTTCGGTCGGGTTGGCGGTGACGTTAATCTGGAAGCTCTGAATCTGGAAGTGGGCCACATAGGCGCCGGCCTCCGTCACCGTGAAGTTGAAGGAGGCTACTTGGGAGACCACCTCGCCGCCCTTTGTCCAGTTCACAAAACTGTATCCTGTGGCGGGGATCGCGGTCAGCGTGCAGGTCTGTCCGTAGTCGAAAGTGCCTGCGCCGCTCACCGTACCTCCGTTGCTCGGAGTGGCAGTAGCGGTAATCTGGAAGCTCTGTATCTGGAAGTGGGCCACATACGCGCCAGCCTCCGTCACAGTGAAGCTGATGGAAGCCTCATCAGAGACCACCGTGTTGCCCTTCGTCCAGTTCACGAAGTCGTAACCCGCAGCAGGCGTCGCCGTCAGCGTGCAGGTCTGTCCGTACTCGTAAGAGCCTGCGCCCTGCACCGTACCACCGTTGCTCGGGGTGGCGGTGGCAGTAATGTCGAAGCTCTGTATCTGGAAGTGGGCCACATAGGCGCCGGCTTCCGTCACAGTGAAGCTGAAGGAAGCCTCTTCGGAGACCACCGTGTTGCCCTTCGTCCAGTTCACGAAGTTGTAACCCGTGGCAGGCGTCGCGGTCAGCGTGCAGGTCTGTCCGTAGTTGTAGGTGGCTGCGCCCTGCACCGTGCCGCCGTTGGTCGGGGTGGCGGTGGCGGTAATCTGGAAGCTCTGTATCTGGAAGTTGGCCACATAGGTGCCTGCCTCCGTCACCGTGAAGGCGTAGCTCGGGTTGGTCGAGACGGGATTGCCGTTCAGCGTCCAGTTCACAAAGTCGTAACCCGTGGCGGCTGTCGCGGTCAGCGTGCAGGTCTGTCCGTAGTCGTAAGTGCCTGCGCCTTGCACCGTTCCGCCATTGGTGGGATTGGCATTGGCGGCAATCTGGAAGCTCTGTATCTGGAAGTGGGCCTCATAGGCGGCGCCTTCCGTCACCGTGAAAGCGTAGCTCGGGTCGGTGGAAACTACCGTTCCGTTGCGCGTCCAATTAATAAAGGTGTAACCCGTGGCGGGCGTCGCGGTCAGCGTGCAGGTCTGTCCGTAGTCGTAAGTGCCTGCGCCTGACACCGTTCCGCCGTTGGTCGGGCTGGCGTTGGCGGTAATCTGGAAACTCTGTATCTGGAAGTGGGCCACATACTCGGCGGCTGCCGACACCGTGAAGGTGTAGCTCAGGCTGTTCGAGACAGGGCTGCCGTTCAGCGTCCAGTTCACAAAGTCGTATCCCGTATTCGGCGAGGCGGTAATGGTGCATTGCGTGCTGTAGAGGTAGCTGCCGCCTCCCGTCACCGTACCCCCGCTGGCGGGGGTAGCGGTAACGGTGATGTTCAAATTCGTATGGAAGCCTATGGTGATAGGCTGCAAGGGCGTGCCGTAGCCGTCCTGACTGAAGACGACGGTCGTCAGTCCGACGCCATCCAACTCCTGGCCAGTGCTGTGGTCGTACAGACGGAAGCTAATCTCGTCGCCGACATCGCCATAGACGGTCATCATGACGAGGTAACGTCCGGTGAGCGAGAACTCCGCTGCCATCTGCGACCCACGGCATTGC
>Ga0265301_10000099_pt1 | contig 140369 bp, 225 predicted proteins | sample AusTroGonzalo_MG_2_FD_193488 | JGI IMG/M metagenome (GOLD analysis project Ga0265301, IMG submission 193488) | Bovine rumen microbial communities from tropical cattle in Woodstock, Queensland, Australia - Gonzalo_04 | ecosystem: Host-associated > Mammals > Digestive system > Stomach > Rumen ... | reverse complement strand
CAATATGTTCAAACTTGTTCTCATCTGTCTTGTGGTCAATGTTGAATGTCTCAGATAGCTCAACATAGCTTCTAAGATGGTCCATATTGTCATCATTGGCCTTTGTCAAGTCAACGCTTTCGTGAGAATTACGCCAAGCACGCAGACTGAATGTATATGTGATAGGTGTTGAAAGGAATGTGGTTCCTTCCGCAAACGGCTTGACATTCAACACCTCATAATAGGTATCACACCACGGGAAATACATGATGTCGCCAATCTGCGGTTCAACTTTGTTCCATGCCACTTCGCCAGTAACGAAGTCAACCTGTGATGCTTCTTCAAAATGTAAGATGGTCGCCTGAACCTCGATGATTTCATCGTAGCTCATACCTTGCAGTTCATATGTTCGCTGCATTGATGGTATCTGTTCGGCATAGACCTTTAATCTGAAACGGCGTTCCACATTTTCAAGTGGATCTTCGCCGTATATCTTGTCGGCTTTGGTCGAGATCTTCTTGATAAAGTACTGGACCTCAAAACCAAATTGAGAGTATGCCTCAGAAGTCAGCGAACTCAATAGAGCTGCTTCCTTTTCGTAGCAAGGGTTATTTAGACTGTCAAAATAACGAGGTGCGTTCCAGTCGGTTCCTTGTGGCGCACAACCATTGCTAAATACCTTTGCGAATTCTGAAGCAAAATCGGTCATACTAATCTTGTGACTTCCTCTTTAGCCTGTGTTGGGTTTTCAAACTTGATACCGCGTCCACTAGCCATAATGAACGCTTCAATGTTCTTACCAAAATCGTCAATCAGCGCTGCGGTTTCAGACGCATACTTATTCTTCAGCTTACCGAAGTTGACAAAGTAACGATTCTGCTTTGGTATTTCAGGACAGTGCTTATCTAGCCACGCCTGCTTACCAGCAACGCCTTCCGAATAATTGACCGCTGACAAAATGCAGAGGTCCAACTTCTGTTCTTTACAATAATTGACTAGCCACTTATAAAATGCCTCAGAACCTTCTAACCATTCCAAGTCAGCCCAAAAGCCAGCTCCTAGCTTATGAATTTTAGGCCAATCAACTTTAGTTCCTTGAATAGCATCTTGGTCTTCGCATCCTCGTCTAAAGTCTGTCAAAACTCCGTCCATGTCCAAGTATATTGTCTTGATGCTCATAAACTCTCCTTTATTGTATTTATAAGACTAAAAAGGCGGGCGTTTTAGGCCCGCCAAAATCTTTAGTTAGTTTTCAGTAGCGCCGATTTCGTCAAGCAGGTCCATGCCGCGTGGGGTAATGAACCAAATTGTCTTGCCGCCGGTCTTTTCAAAATCAACCAATCCAGCCTTACGCATTTCCTGCCAAACTGATGAGTAGTAGTTTTCATGTTCCTTTGATGTCGGGTCAGGCATGCCAAGTTCTCTATGAACTTCAGCCTTTGTCTTTTCGCCATCACGAAGGCAAATCAAGATCTTGACGTATTTGCGTTCTGGCTTGGCGCCGCGAAATGTATATCCAGCAACACCTGTGCGGTTGCCGTATCGTGTTTCAGGACGGCTGTTGCTCCAATATGATTCAGCGACCAATCCTGACTGAGCCAAGATATCAAGTGCTTCTTCAATTTCCTTCTTCTTTTTCTTCTTTTTATCCTTGCCGCATTCGCCCTTGCAGCCTTCCTTGCCGCATGAACATTTGCTGTCGCAGTCCTTCTTATCCTTATCGCCACAGCAGCCTTCGGCAATCATGCCAGCTGCGCTTAGCTTATCCAATGCTTCCTGTAATTCCATTTTACTTTACCCCGAAAATGTCGTTATAGATTTTGTTAATGTCCTTAAAAGCGCCTTCTTCAGGTTCACAGCCGAGACCGCGAACATCAACCGATATACGGTCGCCGTCAGTATGAACCCAAACGGAGAATCTAATCTGACCGATACCTTCCTTGGTCAGTGTCCAAGGAGCGGAAGGATTATGGTTATCATTCAATTTGCCGATAACCCATCCCGCATCGCGGCGACGAACCTGACGATTAAATTCATCAAGCGAGATAACCGGTGTTCTGCTTTCTACTAGAGCACCGGCTTTATCTAGCTTTGTTAATGCTTCGTCTAATTTCATATTACTTGGTGTACTTTTCCTTAGCGTTAGCTAGGAAGATACCAGCATTACGAAGAACTTCAATCAACTTGAGGTTGTAGTCTTCAGCAATCTTATTACGAACTTCGGTTTCATATTTGAGCTTGGTGTCTTCGGAGTCAAACATATCGTTTGTGACGTATGTCTTGATGGCGAAGTTGTAAAGGGCGTCGCCAAGTTCCTTACCCAACTGCTGCAAAGATGACTTCATGTTGCCCTGCTGGAAATAGCGACCAAATGCACCACCGTTTCCTGCCGGAGCAGCCGGTGCCTTATCAGCAGGCATTTCCTGCTGAGGAATTTGTGCCTCTGGGTCCAATCCCTGCTGCTGAACATGGTCCTGACCATCTTCAACCAGATATTCATTGTGATACCATGACTTAAAACTCATTTTTAATCTCCTTATATTCTATTTATTAGAACTGATTTTCGTCGTGCATGGCAATTTCCATACAGAGGTCGCTTAGTTCATCTTCGCTGCAAATCTTGTTGTTATAAGAGCCAACAAGGAACTTCCAAATCATGTGGTATTTGCCTTCCTGGTCAGCGTTGCGGTAAGCGGTTGTCTTACGGAATGTTGACAAGCTCTTGTCGTTGAAAAGGTCTTCCAACTTCAAGTCGCATTCTTCATTCAACTGACGCTCGCTCTTTGCCTGACAGAAGTCCCTGAATGATTCCTTCAATTCGGAAGCATAGAACTTCTTATCGCAAGCCCTGAGGTATGCTTTTTCATCAAAAGCACAAGCCGCTTCAATGATCTGGCCGTATTCCTTTTTAACTTCGTCCTTTGAAAGGCCAACGTTTTCTGAAATATACTCAGCCATTGTTTCGGCATCATATCCAAGACCGCCTTCTTCGGCGACATCAAAGTACTTTTCAATGATATCTTCCAAAGAGTTACGGCAGATCTTATTTTGTGTGTTTGTCTTCTTCATTTCTAAACCCTTTTGAATATCTTTTATTTTATTTATCTTCGTGCAAAATGCCTGCAGAAGTAATAATTGGCGCCGCACTAACGACCTTAGTGCCCAAATCAACGGTCTTGTAATCAAACTTCCAAGTGGCAACAGCGATATCTGAAACAAAGTCGCCATAGCCAGAAAGGTCTTTCCAAGCTTTTACAATGGTTCCGCCTCTAGGTGTGGCTTCATCATAGGCACTGACTGAGCCGAAACCTTTATCATATTCTACTTCAAATTTATAACCGAATTGTTCATCTGCCGAGCTTCTGACCATCAGGTCTTTACATGCTGCTGTGTTTGGTTGCCCATCAACCGTCATCTGTTTGTAAAAGGCACTTGTAGGATCCCAGCGTTCATAGGTAGCATACAACTGCTTGGCGCCCCACGGATAGTTCTCAATATCCGGCAGCTCCTTGTATTCAATCTTTGTATAGTACCCGCTTGTGGAAGGATCATATTGCGGTATGATGCTTTCAGGCACAACTGCTGACATACGGCCAATCTTCGTGCCGTATATCTTGCCGAAATCATATCGCTCAAAGAAATAGCTGTTCTGGTCGTCTTCATCGCCTTCAACGTTACCGCTCATTGAGTTCTGCCACACATGGTCGGTGTTGCCGGCGGTTGACATCTTAACATTGATTTGGTCAATGATGTAGCCAATTTCAATCGGCTTGTAGACCCAGCCCTTAATGGTGAAGTTGAAGGTAGTCGTGATTTCACGCTTCTGATCTTCGCCCATTGCCTCGGACTGAACATCTTGAGAAATGTCATTCAATAAAACTTGTATTGAACGGCGCATGTTCGTGAACCAAAATTCCTTAACATTGAAATAGCGGTCCGGTGTGAACTGTGCCAATACCTGTTGAGTGATTTGGTCAGCGTCAGAAAGGTATTCAGTCTTCAATTCAAGCGTAATGCCGATGTCATAAGGCTGTGGCTGAATATCGCTCCAGAACTTATTCTGCATTCTTATTGAAATGTTGTTGTGCTCGAAGAACTTTGAATAGAATGTTCTTGTTTCATTCAAGCCAGCAGCTCTTTCAGCGTCAAATGCAAAGCTGGTATAACGGAATGTAATGTTTGGCAGCGGGATGTAATACTTCTTACCGCTTTCACGCTCAACACGAAAATCAAATGCCTTGGAGCGTGGACCAAACTTAATAGGAACTTCAATGTCCTTAACAGGTTCACCGTTTTCATCATAACGGTAAACATGAATGCTACGGAAGAAATTGGCAAAGGCGGTCGAGTATGTTTTGAACGAATCTGCGAAGAAGTAGTTCTTAGCATAGCCGCCACGAGAAGCGCCATCAATGACGCCCTTGTGCCAACCGTTTATAGACGGATCATAATCTGACTGTTTCCAATTACTCATCTTATTTTATTTATAACGATCTTTGAAGCCAGTAAATTTGGCTAGTGGATAGGTATAAACATTGTCAAAGAGTTCATATTGGGAATCATAATAGTCGCAGTTCATATCAGCGACCACTTTTCTGACCTTACATTTCCATTCCCATTCTTCACGAGAACGGACCTTCGTATGTGCGATGAAAATTTCAGATGGCACATTTGGGTGACTGGACAAGAAACCATACACAGGGTTCAGGTGCATATCCTGTGCCCAAATTTGCTGACCATCCTCGGTCATTGTAATCGGGTTATGCACAGTGCCAGCCAGTGAGAAGTTAAAATCGGTGCCACGGTCAGGCGGTAGTTCTACATCAGGCGTCAATGGGATGTCAATCCAATCGGGTATGCCTTCGTAGACAGGCGATGGGTGAGCGTCCACATAAGTCTTGACATCAAAGTAGAAATGGCTGTAGTCGGTGTTCACGACTGTCTTGACTTCGCGGTTTTCACGAATGTCTTGCTGCACCAAACTGTCGCATATTTCAAATACCGGCTTGTTATGACGCTTTTCAAGTGGCTTGTGCGGCACCATCAAGATGGAATGCAGCGCCAGCTTTTCAGGCTCCATAGCTCGCAGGTAGCCATTGAAGTCAATTTCGGAATAGATGTATTCGTCATCGTCAATCGGCAAAACATACTGGGCTTCTGACACATTCCTTACATGGTTTGTGTAAATCTCAGCCTGATGCGGTTTGCCTTCTACTCTGAAATATGAAATGCGGTCGCCATACTGCTTAATCATACGAGGTATGGCAATCTCGCTTTCATTATCATAAATCGCAATGTGGTCTACCTTAACATAGTTCAAATGCCAATCAAGCCAGGTGACAAAATCACCGGCATTGTTGGTCTTAATCAGAAGCACCAATTCAGATGTGTATTTCTTCTTATTCTTGTTTACTTGATAAGGTATGTCAATCTTGGGTAATAAAACGTGCATTATTCAATCACTAACCTTGCGAAACCTTCTTGTTCTCTACGCTTAAGCAGATAGTTCATAATCTCATTACGCTTATCGTCGGGTAGTTTGAAGTCCTCGCCCTTGCCTGTTTCAGGATGGAACAAATCACGAGCAAACTGAAACATGACATTGTCAAACCCAAGTCCTCTAGCGAAGTCATAGAATTTCTCTACATCCTGAACATTATACTTACTTATGGTATATGTTGAAGCAAGTTCAAAACCATACTGCTTTTTAAGGTCAAGAATAAACGGCATGTTCTTCATCAGCATTTTCCAGCCGACTGGACCACGAACCTTTTCATAGGTTTCAGGCGTTGCTGCATCTAAGGTAATCTTGATTTCGTGAATTAAGCTCTTAGATGTATCAGGCAGTAGGTTCCAGCGCTTTTCAGTGAACATTGTGCCATTCGTCATGATCATAATCTTGCATAGCTGAGAGTCTGACCGCAAATCCTGATTTAGAATGCGAGTATAATTCGGGTTCATAAAGAACTCACCATCGCCACCCAAAGCTAGCAAATCGCAATGTCTTGCTATGTAAGCAAACTGGTTGATTTCATCATCAGTCAAATCCCAGTGCTTTGTGATAAAATCATTACGACAGGTTCTGCATTTCAAATTACAGCATGATCCTAAGTTTAGGAATAGGCCTCTTGGGAAGACGGTTGAGATATGACGATTTTTGAACATATCAAAATGCAGCGTTCCTGTCTTTTCGCCAAACAGGAACTTAAAGTCGTCTTCATACCAAAATCCGCTATCATCACGCATTGCGAATTTAGGACATCCTACACAGCTTGAAAAATCTCGGTCAACGATTACTTTATTCAAAAAGGCCAAACGCTTTTGTGATAAAAGTAGGTCAATCGGGTTATCTTTAAAGTCACAGTAGTTGTTCTTAATGTCCTTAGCGCAAGTGCTGTAGCAAAAACACGGGCTGGACATAAATGTATATCCACGCTCGTTATGCCACGGCGTAATCTGAATGTGCATACCTTCCATAAGGGTATAGCAATACTTATGGTATGTATACACATAAGCATTCTGAATAGGTATCTTCAATTCATTCATTAAGCTGCCACCTTTAACTTTCTGTCACGGAAGAACGGCTTCAGTTTGTCAAGTTCTCGAATGACAACTTCATCAATGTGAGCGATGTCATAATCGAGTTCTTCAATATGTTTCTGATGTTCTGCTATATCCGCTTCCGTCTTTTCTTGGTCAACCTTTTGAAGTGAAATAACTCTTTGGTCGCAGATATATTTGGCACCCTCAAGCGCATTTGAAGACCCTTTGAGGCCTGGTAAATTGTTGGCCAGGTAATCTATCGGGTTATCCGTTTCAAGCGCTTTAACTATGGTTTTAAGGTTCCTTGAAGCGAGCAAGCGCCATTCAGCTTTCTGCTTTCTTTCAGCGGTCAAATCCTTTTCAACCTTACACATTTGAGTTTCCACCCCTTTTCTCCAGTCAACCCACATATTCATTAGGTCAACCATGTTCGGGATAAGAACGGATGTGTCAACATCCTTTTCAACCTCAGCAGATTTCTTTCTTTCAATCGCATAGAATCTGTAAGATTCGGATACTGTCAAATGCTTCTTGATTTTCTTCTCAAAATCTTCCTTTGACTTGATAAGCACTTCTAGCTTACAAGGGTCGGTCTTTGTTGAAGAGTCGTTCACATAGAGGACAATGTTTTCGTCAATAAGACTGTCCATTTTCTTCATGAACGAGTTCGGGCTAAATCCTGGGCAATATCCTGTGATGGTCAAAAGCAGATTTCTCTTTTCTGGCTTTAGGTCATATTCACATTCATATGTAATCTTACCTTCGCCCTTTTCATAAACTTCCGCAATTTCCTGCGGTGTTGAAATGATCTTGCCGCCATACTTGTAGTCAGGTCCATGAAGGTGCTTCATAATGTCCTTCACCTTTGTTGCCTGACCCTTCTTGACGACAACCTTGAATGCTTCCACAATTTCCTTCAAGTTGTGGGAAGGAATGTTCACAGACAAACCTACAGCGATGCCTGAACATTCATTGACAAAGAAGTTAGGGAAGCGTGTCGGGATAACAACAGGTTCCATAAATTCACCTGTGTAATTCGGCACCATTTCCGCAACATCATTGCATTCAAGCATCTTCATGCCAAGCTGAGAAATCTTGGCTTCGGTATATCTTTCAGCAGCAGGTCCATCAGTCAATGAACCCCAGTTTCCCTGTCCGTGGAACAACGGATATTCACAGGTCACCATTGTTGCCAAAGATCCGTATGCAGAGCTATGCGGATGGTACTTGCCCATCGCATCACCCGTAATTCTTGCAGACTTTACTGTCTTGTTTTGCCAGTAAGCCTTAAGATCTTCTGCGGTTTTAAGGAGGCGTCTTTGTGCGGGTTTCAACCCATCACGAAAATCTGACAATGCACGGTCGGATATAACATCCATACCGTAGTCATACATATTTTTCTTTAACAACCCATCGGCGTCAACATTCTTTGCGTTCGGGTCAGTTTCATATTCCATGAAGTCTGCTATTCCCATGTTTGCTTTCCTTTACAATGACTTGTATTTTCTTTGCTTTTTCAATGACTGTTTCACATCTCATCAAAGCCTCCATGTTTGCATACATGATTTCTTCGGCTTTTTCTTTTGAGATGTTCTCGATGTCCCAAATTTTAACCTCGAGATTGGAACCTGCGATGATCTCGCAGTTTTCCTTTGTCACTTTTATGTCTTTGTAAGCGGAATAGTCAAACAGGAATCCGTCGCCGCTGTAGAAAATGGGTTTCCTAGCCAAGGCTGTATCGCCTTTCCATAAAAACTTCCTATTGACTTTTTCATAAATGAATTCATCGTAGAAAGCTTGATACTTGACTAAGACTTCTGAAATAAAGCTACCCATTCTCATGTAATAAAAATAACAAATTCAATCCCGAATGTAAATAGGTTAGTGGTTAATTTTCAGAACTTTAATTCCTTTGTGTCTGATATGCGAATGTCTTTTTTCATACCATGCCGCAATTTGTTCATCGGTCCATTCACCAGGACAGATTACCTCGTAGGCAACATCCGGATAAATCATGCGATGCATTTCGGTAATCGGCATGTATTCAATACTTACGGTTTGTGGTTCCATATTTCTCCTTAGATCCCAAGAAGTTCCTTACGGAATGCTACATCTCCACCCATCGTCTGCTCACACATCGCTTCAGTTTTATCAGTCCACTTAATCTGGATGAGTTTTCTTGTCTTCGGGTTCAAGCAGAGTTCGCTTAGCTGTTCAGGCGAAGTTTCTCCCCAACCCTTAAGACGAGTGACGGTGTAGTCAGAACACTTGAGTTTCTTCATCTGTGCATCAACTTCAGCACGGGTCATTCCAAACACTTTGTGCTTTGCAGATGTGGCGATGAACAACGGAGCATCAATGATGTAAACATGTCCGTTTTTAACAAGATCTGGCATGTAATTTATAAAGAATGCCAAACACAAGTTAGCGATGTGCTGTCCGTCAACATCCGCGTCAGATAGAATGATTACTTTGTTAAATCTCAACTTTGCTTCATCATAGTTCTCACCGATGCCGCAACCCAAAGCAGCAACGAGGTCCTTGATTTCTCTGTTGCCTTCTTTTGCTTCGCCCTTCTTGCCAGGTTTACCAAACAAGTCTTCTGGACTTGCCTTAGCAGCGTTGATGATCTTACCTCTGATTTTCAACTCACCTTGGAAACCTTCACGAGCCTGCTTAAAGTGACCACCTGCGGAGTCACCTTCAACGATAAACATTTCAAGGTCTTTCGGGTTCTTATACTTACGGCGGTCAGCGTCTAAGAACTTATCTGAAATTCTGTTTGCAGAAGCGTTCAGCGTTTTAAGTCCCTTCAAGAGGTCCTTTGATGCCTTCATCTTATTTCTTTGTTCAAGCATCTTTTCAGCATATTCAACAATGCGCTTGAGCAAAGGCTTGTTCTTCTTGAAGAATTTTTCAAGTTCAGGCGTCAGCTTGTCAATGATTTCTTGAGTGACTTCGCTATTCGTCAATTCATTCTTTGTCTGTCCTTGATATTGAGGCTCTGCCATTCGGTGATGAATTGCCCCAATGATACCTTCAAGAATATCATCATTCAAAATCTTCTGTTTTGAGTTGTCCTTGACAACATTACAGATAGCACGCTTCAAACCATCAAGATGAGTACCGCCAAGGTTCGTGTAGCAAATGTTCACGAAGCTCTTGAAGCTGTTTGAGTCGCCCTTTGTGAAATTCAAAGCGACATCGGTAAATTCATCGGAGAATGTGAAGATGCAATCGTTCAGCGGATCCTTCGCAACAAGTTCACCGAGACCGTCTTCAGAGAAGAATTCAATTTCTTCACCGTCAATAACTAGATGAATGTGCAAGAACGGGCACAGGTACTGAATATCATGAAGTTCATGCTTCAAGCGAGGCAGGTTCAATTCAAGTGAGTCCTTGAAAATCGTATCATCAGGTGTCCACTTCAAAATCGTTCCAGTCTTCGGAACCAACTTCTTCAATTCGGTAGGCGGATCATTGACAAGAACTTCTGACTTGATTTCGCCTTTCTCAAAAATCTGAGAATGCCACTTCTTGTCCTTCGCATTGTTAGACCAAACTTGCAGTCTCTTTGACAAAGCGGAAATTGCCTTCTGGCCGATGCCGTTCTTACCAGACGAAGTCTTATACGCTTCGTGGTCAAATTTGCCACCAGCATGAAGCTGAGTAAAAACAAGTGTCAATGAGTCCTGCTGAGCCTTAGCATTATAACCCACAGGAATACCACGACCATTGTCTAGCACAATCGTTTCAAATGTCTTGGTGTTGTAAATCACATATAATTGCTTATTGAACCCTCCCAGGTATTCGTCAAGCGAGTTGTCAATCGCTTCACGGCAAAGGCGATACAGAGCATCTGAAGGCTTGCCAGAGGTAGCGCCAACATACATGTCAGCGCGGCGACGAATTGTTTCCAAACCCTTAAGAAAGTCAATACTGTCTGCTGTATATTGTTTCATATCTTCCTTATGTCTGATTATATCTCAACAAATAAAATATAACAAATTTATTCCGCTTTAGAAGTATCATCAGAAATTATTCTGAGTGCATCCATCTTCCTTTTCAGATCATCACGCAGCTTAATGATATTCTCTGCATAATCTAAAGCAGCTGAAAGCGCGGCTAATGCATCTTCCTTTGTTTTGAACATACCTATTGAACCTTTGAAGAATGCATATCTGCTATCCTTTTCATGAATGTTATCATATCTTTCAAGTTCTGAATTATAGAAATACACATTGAACTTGTCCATCAAGCGGGATACTTCAACCATCATTGAAACATGCTGAATTGGGCCAGGTTCATTGTAAAAATTGATGCGATAGCAATACGGCCAAGGACAAACTTTTTCTGATACTGCTCTGCCAACGCGAACATTTCGGTAGCCGCGTCTGACAAAGAATTCCTTAAAATCTTCAGTGTAATCAGCGGCTGCTTCTGAACGAATTTTCCATTTCTTCTGGTTTTTCTTTTCTTGTGTTTTACGCTTTACATATCTAAGCGCTGCGTCATGCAATTCATCAATCGTTGTTTCAGCGCTGCATACTGGCTTTTGAATGGTTGGAATGTTAACATGATATCTGCACTGCATATTGGCGTCAGCTGGTCTAATCGTAACGAACCAATAATCCTTGCTTTCATATTTATGAAATTCATTGATGTTGACTGTTTCTTTCTTCCAGTCATATCGCGGATCTCGATAGTCACGCCATCTGACGATTCTTAGCATTAAGTAGCCGCCATCAGCAGTATGTTCAAGCGGCATCAACCATTCCATAAGTTTATCGCCTCGCCAGTTTGTCTGTGCAGAATCATTAAATGTAGCCTCAGGCAAGCCAAACTTAGTTGCATATTCTTTAAAGATTTCTTCGTTGAATTTCATAAGTTGTCCTCTTTATTGGTAAAAATAAAAAATGCTGAGTATCTTGTCAATACTCAACATTAGAAATTTAATCTTAAATTAAGTGCTTCTTTTTCTTTTCTGCCATTTTCATTGAAACATATTCACGCAGCGTCATGTTGCGGAAGCAGTATTTCAAGCACATGCCTTTACGAATCAGCAGTAGGTGACAGAGGTGGTGTTCCTTAGGAGTTAATTCTACCTTATTTGATTTCTTGTTGCTTCCGCCTTCAGAACGCGGAAGGATGTGGTGCCCTTCAGTTATAACAATGTATTCTTCTCGAGTTAATGCACGGTTTATGATCTTGTCATAGATTTTGCCGTAATTCACTTAACCTCGTTTTCTACTTGTTTCGCCGCTACCGTTGTATTCTCTGAATAATTCAGCCAATACTTGTTCATAATTGATGAAGGAGATGCCTGTAAGAAATTTCCTTCACAATCTATATATCGTCCTACGCGGTTTGACTTTACGCGGTAAACCTCACGCAGCGACATACGGTTATACACTCTTATTGCATCACTTGCGAATGAAAACTTGCTTCTGAAAACATCCTCAGTTATTTCAGTTGCTCTGATGTCAAATTTTGAGATGTCAGCGATATCTGAAATCGTCTTCAGGATTTGGCAGCGAGCATCAAGGTCAGCGATGTGATGAAAGTTCACCGCAACGACACAATTCTCGTTGTGCTTCCAAGGACCTAACACGAAGATGAGAGGATTTACATCATAGCCTTGCTGCTTTCCAGTAGGATGCATGCGATGATATTCGGCTACATAAAAATAGCCGTTTACCAGCTGCGATGATCTCTCAAAATCCTCGTTCATTATTTCTTCTTCTTAGCCTTTTTCTTCAGCTTCTTAAAATCAAATCTTGTTTTCGGTTTGCCGCCGTCCATCCTTTTCGCAACAACTGCTTTGCAGTCACCGCCGCAAGGAATGCCTTGGTCAGCGCCGAGCGGAGCTCCAACGCCGATGCCAAAATCTTCGTTAATTTTCACCGGTGTTTTACCGATGAGTTTAATTGTCTTTCTGTAGCCTGTGCCCATTGTCTTCACCTGAAGAACTTCAATGTGGTCAAGTTTTGCAGTCGGACAGCCAAGCGTATTCTTTGTGCCTTCCGTGCAGACTGTTTTTGCTTTCATCAAATTCTGAACAGGATATGCAACGAATTCGGTTGCTTCATATATGTCGTCGGTCCAGTTTTCGGACGAACGGTAGTAATAAAGCTTCTTCATTGTGCCTTCGCAGTCAAAAATTCCAGATATGATGAACTTATCTTTTGAGTAGCCTTCGTCAATGGTCAAGCCGCTCTTATTAAGCTCACGCTTTGCTTCTTCTAATTCCATACTTACCTCAATATGAATCGTAAACACGCCAGCTTGTAGCCATGAACTGTTTCTTAGGCATTTCAAAGGCTTTGTTGTTGTGTGTGAAATAAACTTTTAGCGAGTCAAAATTCGTTACCTTGACCTTTACTGGACAGCAAGCCTTAACCTCTGGAACCTTGGTCATGTAAACGCCGTTGACTTGGAGTGTAAATCCATAGACGGCTCTTTGTGCTTCACATTCGGGACAACTCATTTTGATAGCAACCTTTCCAAATCGGCATTGATGCGCTTAACCATGTACTGTCTTGCTGGCGTTTCAGTATTTGAGAAGTAGTTCTGAATGCGAACATCGTTAGCAGTTCCTTTGACCCATGAAATTGTGGACAGATACTGGATTTTGGCTTGGAGCCATTTGCGTAGCTTGAACATCAACAAGTCAAGATTGGAAATGCTATCTTCTTCTTCCTTTGTTTCAGGTTTCTTGATTAAGCGTCCTTCTTTGTCAATTAAGCCCAATCTATAAGCCTTTGTTCTTGTAGGAATTGTTGTCAGACCCTTCAAGAAGACAAAGACCAAAACATTGTCAACCGTGCGATTGTGTGTTCCCATACCGAGTTTCTTATTCAATGTTTGCAGTGAATACAACTGCTTATCAGCCTCGGTCAGGATGTCATTGGCTTCCATCATAGCAGAAAGCATTTCTGCATTGACTACAATGCGCTTAAGAGCCCTAAGGTTATTTTCGTCCTTAGTGGCTTCTTCAAGTCTCTGCCATAATGTGTATGCAAGCTCAATATCTTCCATATTGTATTTATAAGATCCACGCATCTATGCGATCATCTTCTTTACCATCTCGCACAGCCTGCGGTATCATTTTCACCACTTCAGGAGGCAGTCCCGCCAAATTAGGCTTTTGTTCATACTGTGCCCAATTGTTCTGTTGCTGGAGCATCTCAGCATATTCAGGAAACTTATTGACAACTTCCCAATATGAAAACTGATGGTCCGGCTTGTATGGCGGAATAAACATAAGCTACCTCTTTATCTTCCAGGTGATTCTTCCTTTTGTTAAGGTGTAAGGGTCAAGTTCAATCTCAACCCTGTCATCTGGCTGAATGAAAATTTTGTGTTGGCGTAATTTGCCAGCAACGGTACATTTAACCACCACACCGTTGTCTAGGGTTACGTCAAACAGAGCGTTGGCATAGGCTTCACCAACGGTGCCTTCTAGCACAACGCCCTTTGGTTCTTTCTTTACCAGTTCTTTCTTCTTGCCGTGAGTTTTCTTAGACATTATTTGCCTTTCGCTGCCTGTCCAATCATCGCAAGCATGTTAGGATCCATTCCGATTCCAACATCACCGCCGCCCTTGCCGTTAAGCATTGCTTCAAGAGCATCAGGGTCAAGTGTGCTTGGGTCCAAGTTATCATAGTAATCTGCACCTGCATCAGGCTGTGATACCGGCAAGACAACATTCGGATTTACCATCTGAGGCTGAGCAGCCGGTGCAGCAGGAGCATTGACAACTGGTGCATCAGGTACCTGCGGCGGTAGGTGGTCACTCATATCTCCCATAGGAGCCATCTGCGAAACAGCAGCTGCTGCGATGTCAATGAATGACGGGCGACGAGCAGGTGCGGCTTGCTGACGAGTCTGCTGAACAACTGATTCGGTCAATCCTGGCTTACGCTTTGACGGGCGTGCCGGCTGATAAAGACCGCCTCCGTTCATCATGTTTCGGCAAGTCTCGATGATGGCTTGGTCAACCTGTTCAAGGCCGCTCATGCCAAAGCGATAAAGCACTTGCTTCAGTTTTTCATTGAGGGTTTCCAGCATTTCCTGGGATTCGGTATAAGCATCTCGCTGTTCTACCTGTCTCCTACGCTGGGGTGACATCTGCGTCACTTGACGAGTCACCTTTCTTGGTGGTAATCTGTCCATAGTAGGTTCTTCCTTTTTAGGTGGTTCTTGCTTAAATCTGCTATCATTTACAAAATCACGAAAACTCATTCTTGCCTCTGGTATATTTATTTGTCCAGCAAATCGTCAATGTTTATTCGTATTGTCATCGAGTCATAGCCGGCCTTTTTGGCACATACATTCAAGAACAGTTCATAGCTCTTAACAATATCGTAAAAGCGGTCAGGTTCTGTCTCGTGCATTTCAATCAGTTCATCAAACTTGTCTTCATCATTGAAGTATTCATAAAACGGGTCGCCATAGGAAGACGAGGAAATGACTTCCTCAATGATTTCTTCAACTTCATCAGGGTGTTTCTTGACCCAAGCCATCACTTTATTCATTGCGGTGGCATTCTTGGAAGAAGACCGAAGGCGGGTTGTGGGAATCTCCAACCCGTTCTCTTCGGCCAATCCTTTGACAATCTGTTTAAGCGTCGGTTTCATTAAGCTAGGACAACCTTAATCTTATCAACGATACCGAACTTAACTGCTTCCTTCGCTGACATATAGTTATCGTAAGACATAGCCTTAATCACTTCCTTTTCGTTCTTGTTAGTGACCTTAGCTAAGTACTTAGAGCTCAAGTCAGTCCAGTACTGCAATTCACGCACTTCATTTGCGATTTCATCAGTTCTTCCGGTCAAACCCCAACCGCCAATTCCTGCCTGATGAATCATAATTCTTGATGACGGGAATGCAAAGCGATAACCCTTTGAACCAGCCGACAAAATCATAGCTGCCATAGACGAACAAGATCCGGCACAAATCGTGTTAATAATATAGCCTTTCTTCTTGAACGCATCAATCATATCAATAAGAGCCCATCCTGCATCGCACAATCCACCAGGTGAAGCGATGTAGATAAAGATAGGATCCTTAGAGCCATCATCATAAAAATTCAACTTCTGCAATACTTCCGTAACGACAGGCCAGTCAATCTCTTGAGTTAACCAAATGATACGGTTTCCATCATAATAGTTACCACGAATGTTATTAAAGTACCCGGGAATTACCATCGGGTTTACGCCTTGCTGCAAAGCAACTTCAGCATCGCCCTCCGTGACCGCTTCAGCTGCATCCGTGCTGATATTTTTATCAACATCAGGAATATCATTCTTCTTCGGTCTTTTCTTCTTCTTTGTGTCTTTTAAAGATATTGACATATGTTTCTCCATCACTGTTAATCGTATATTGCTTGACGTAGCCAAATTCAATCTCCTCATCTTCAATCGGTTTGATTTCCTCAGCGAGGATCATATCAGAACCAAAATCAAAGATGGCAGCTTGAACGCCACAATAAAGAATTTTCCTTGCCTTTCTGATTAGCTTAATGTGTTGAATAGTAACTAGTTCTCCGCAATTATCTATAACAGTGAAGTCCTTTCCAGATTTTGCTTTATAAGTTTTTCCAATTTCAAAATCAACCATTATCTTCCGCCATGTTGCGTTTACCAAGTCTTGTATTAACTTTTGAGAATACTCTCGCTTTCCATTTGTTTATCGCCTCATGATCGGCCTCATTGAGATCATCCCAGTCCTTAATGCAAACACTAGCATAAGTGTTAAAGTTCTTTTGAACATCTTCAACAACGGATGCAATAACATAACATATTAGCTCATTCGTGCTGACCTGTTTCCCGTTCATTGTATGAGTCATCCACACCACCTTCAAAACAAGCTTTGATTTTTTCTTTGAGTTCGTCGCTGTCATAACTTTCAGGTAAGATAGCAAAAGAGCGCTCTAACCACTCTTCAACAGTTAGAGCGCGAATCTTCTCCTTCTTCTCCAGAACCTCAGCAGCGGCTTTATTCAAAGCAATCAGCTTGCGCATCGCCTCTGGGTTCTGGACGATCTTCAGCATCTCCTTTTTCTTCTTGGGGATCAGCTGAGGACAAGAATATGACGGCCTCTTTTTAGCCATGATGATTAAGCCTGGGCTCCCTTATCAAAATCTGCCCAGAGACGTTCTGCGATAAAATCAGAAGCATCATTGTTCAACGGGTAGAAGTAACTCTTCTTCTGCTTATTACTCATATTGCGTGGGTAAGTGATAAAACGCTTGCCGTTACGGTCCATGAGCTTAATACCTGTCAACTTGATGGCATCATTCAAAGTAAGTTGTGCAATAGCAACACAACCGCCAATACCGTTTTCAATAGGGAGAATAGAAGTAGATGTAATAGTTAGATTATTCATAAATTTGTTCCTTTGTTAAACTTAACAATTAAATATAATAAATTTTTACAATCTTGCAATGGTTTAATTTGAAAAACTTTCTGCCAAAACTGCAACTGCATCAATCGCTTGTCTTAGCTTGCAAGGATTGACGACGCCTTGTGCGACTACAATTTGAATGATCTCCGCGAACAAATTAGCCATGGTCTCATTCGGTTCTGAAGCCTGCACTGCCATCATCAATAGTTTGATTTCAGACGGTACTTCAAACGGTGCTACCACTACATTGTTGTCGTCAACGAAATGCTTTAGGTAGTCGTTCATATACCACACGAGCTTCTTCAGGTCCTTCTTCGGGGTACCCTTGTCTTCATAACGCATGCCATACTTCCAAGCGTTAGACAAGTCACCGGGTAGATGCCTTGTAATCTCGATAGCCTCAATGCCACTTTCGTGTGAGCGATAGTGGGTCGGTTTATTCACTTCTTCTTCAAGTGTTTGTGCCATTAGATATTGTCCTCTGCCTTTTGATAGGCTTTAAGTATTGCTTCTTCAATTTTTTGCTGTTCACTTTTTTGCTTCAGCTTTTCCATCTGTTCTTCAACAGCCTTGTAGTGTTCTTTAGCCTTTGCATCTAGCTGCTTTGCCTGCCAAATACGGAAGGGTAGCCAAATGGCAAAAGCATATCCCGCTGCCACTAAAACCCACTTGCCGATAGCGAGAACAACAGCAAGGGTTGCTGAAGCAGCTGCACTACCGAACACTCCCAAGCATAGTAGTAGCACGGTATAAAGCAGCGCGGCTGCCACTGCTATAATTATGATTACACGCTTTGTCATCCGATAGTCTCGTCTTCATCAAGAACCATAATACATTCTTCAGCAGTGTCAACCAAAAAGAGTTGTTCATCAACACCGTTTACATTAACGGTCTTGCCTTCAATTTCTTTACATGAACCGTAGTTAATCAAAACACGGTCACCAACCTTGACTTCCATCGGGGTGATGGAGCATCCGCGCTTGTCGTAATGTCCAGGACCAACTGCGACAACTTCATACATCGTGTATGCGACAAGCATGCCAGGAATAACAAGTCCACCGGCGGTTTTCTTTGTCAGGTTACGAACGATAATCTTATCATCTAGCAATTTCATTAGGCTTCTTCTCCATCTTCAAGAATGTACTGAATATCAGATTCTGGAATGATGTAGTACTTAGTCTTCACGCCAGCCTTTGTGATTTCAATCTCCGGTGCGATTTCAACATTAGCCGCAACACGGTCGCCAACCTTAACGGTCATAGGCTTGCGTTCGCACTTGATTGGGTTCCACTGACCCGGACCAACTGCAGCGACGGTAAATGTTCTCTTACCAGATTTTGTCTCAGGCATGTAGATACCGGACTTCGTCTGTTCCTGTTTGCCAGTTAGTAGAACTTTATCTCCTGTAAGTCTCATGATTTCTCCTATAATGTTATCAAAAAGTCTCGTCTATCGTATTTACCGATTAGGTTAACATCCTGTCCAGGGTAGCCTAGTGGGTTACTTAAAAACAAGATCCCGTCCTTCTCCAAGATACTGGCTGTATGGTTATGCCCATAGTGCCAAATCGTGCCGGCGGGCAACATATTTATAATATCATTCACATCCCAGTAGAAAAAGCCAGTTGTCTTCTTCTTTGCATACTGTTTAGCAGCTGGTATTCCTAAAGGTACATAATGAGAAACCACGACATGAGGCAAACCTTGCTCGGACTGAACTGCTCTACGCAGCCTCTCCTTTTCATCCCCAGCAATCTCGAACAAGTCGTTTGACCACCAGTCTATCCAGCCAGACTTTTGTAATCCTTCAGGCCAAAGCTTCTTAAATGCTTTGTCTGAAGAGCGAAGGAATGTCTTCGGATAGGACCAATCTGGTGCGCCCATAGCCCCGGCGAATAAGCGACCTCCAACATCAACTGGTTCGTTGCCATCAAGCTTAAAAATTTGTGTCTTAATCTTGTGAGTTGATGTACATAGCTGTGACAAGTTCCCAAGCCAAGTGTTCATTTGTTCAACCTTTAGCATGGAACTCTTATACTCATTGTCAAACACGCCTATGTCGTGGTTCCCATAAACAAACACGACATACTTGTATCGGTTGCGGCATGCCATGATAAAATCCATAAAGGTTCTACTGTTATTGGCGATGTCGCCGGCGATGCAAAGTATGTCAGCGGGTAAAAGGTTGCTATCCATCCACTTGTGATACACACTGCTGCGCTTTCCACCTGGAGTTAGATGAGGCAGATGCGAGTCAATGTGTAGGTCTGAGACGAAATAGCAATCCATATCTTACTTTCTACGAGGAACCCAAACAGTCTTTAGAGAGGAACCTTCAAAGGCTTCAATCTTTTCAACGAATTTCGGGTTCTTGTAGGATTCCATCAATTCTTGTGAATAGCAGATGGAAGTAAACGGTTCGCCGTAAGGCTTGCCGTTTTCATCACAATGATACTTGGTGATTTGCCACATTAGCAGGAACCTCTGAAGTTTGCTTCAACTGTGCCACGAGAGAATCCCTTTGCCACGAGCATCTGCTTATGCAGGTCGAGAATAGCGAGGTCTTCAGTGTCGCGGAACTGCTTGTTACGAATGATGTTTTCAGCCTTCCAAGCAATCACACCTTCAATGTAGTTGAGCGGAATGAGCTGGGATTCACAAACCTGGCACTTAGCACAGGACTTGTTGCCGTAGGACTTGCCCTTGCGAGAAGTGCGGACCCAACGACGGCCATTTGTGGTTGCTTCGGAAGAGAGCAGCTGGTATGTCATGCCAGTGCGCTTGTCCATAACGTAACGGTTCTTATAGAGTTTCTTCATAATGTATTCTCCTTATGAATTTGTAATTTGGTTTGAATAAAATATAAAAAAGTTTTTACAGTAGTGAGGTTCTACCTAAAACTTTTCCTATTCGGGTTTAGTTGAATAAGTTTGCTTGATGTTGTCAACATATTCCACATTGTCGTCATCGCCGAAGAACGGATTACCATTCGTGTTATTTCTTTCGGTGTCCCAATTCTTGAGAACCCTGACGATTTCGGAGACAATGTATTTCATGGTGTTGACTGGAACGTTCTGACCTGTCTGATGTGTCTTTTCAAAGGTCTGACCGTAAATGTGATAGTCAGTCGGCATACCCATACAGTAAAGAATTTCACCGACATTCAAAAGACGGTCTTTGTATGGATGCAACTTAGCCTGAGTGACCTTGTGCATGATTGACGGGATCTTCTTTGTATCGTCAATGACGGCTGTTGTGGTATCAAAGATCCACGAGCCTGACGCATACTTTTCTTTAGCATGTTGGATTTGACGGATGGTCGAGTCACGATGCTTTGTAGACGGATCATCATCAAACTTGTATGTCTCACAGAACTTGACGAATGCGTCTACTTCATTATTCTGGACAATGTGAGCATAGGAGGTGTTCTCCTTCATCAACTCACGGTAGTTGTCAGGATGTGCAGACTTCATGTAGTCAAGAGCTGCCTGGTTTGAATAACCCAGTGGGATTTCTTCCTTCTGTTCATATTCAGGCATTTCATCAAAGAACTGCTTAACAGAGATTTCGTCCTTAACAAAATTGATGATAGGCGGCATCTGCTTTTCTTTGCCAGACCACTTCCAGCAAATTACGAATGTTCTTGGACGGCGCTGCGCATTGTGATGCAACATAGTGTCAGTCTTGAAATACGAAACTGAATAACCGTAATACTCCGCAACCTTATTGATGTATTCACGAATAGGCTTGCCCTTGGCACCAGCAAACAATGCAGGAGCATTTTCAAAGATATATGCCTTCGGCTGAATAACCTTCAATGTATATTCAGTTATCCACTGCATGTTCTGATTTCGTGCATCGCGTGTTTCGTCATTCGGAGTCGTGGTAGCATTTGACAGACCTGAACAAACTGGCAAAGCGCAGACAATGTCCATGTTCGTCATGTCAACGGTGTCAGTGGTGCTGAATTCATTCTTGATGAGTTCAGGTTCAAATGCCTTCGGGTCACTCTTAAATTCAGCGAACATCTCACGGTTGATGGTCAGATACGGAGGGAGTTCACCCTTCTTCTGCAGATACTTCATCAAATGATATTCGTTCGCAGCGCTGTAAATTGAACCGTCTTCCTTTTCTTTATGGGCACAGAGGCCAGGGAATGACAAGATCCATGCTGCTGGACAACCGATAGCTTTTTCGGCACCTAGATAAGCACCGCCAGTTAGTGGCTGAATAAATCCCCACTTCAATTTCTTTTCTGACATTAGACACTTCCTACTATAAAAACTTGTTCAACTACCTTAGCATCTTTCAGTACTCGTTCATACTCAATGAGCTTGAGGTTATAATCTTCGAGAATGTCATTCGCCTCAGAAATGCTCTTGAATGTTAGTGCATCAATCACTTCCTCGGGAAGCTCTCGTTTGCTTTGGTTTTTAATCTTTACTTTCACGCACATATAAGTACCTCTTATTAAATTTAACAATTTTTAAGACGAAAATAAATGGACATAAAAATTGTCCATTTATGCTTGGTAATCTATTTATGGGTCTTAACTGTTGATGATGGCGACTATTGCATCATACTTAGCTTTCAATTCGTTATAGCGTTCTAGAAGTTCCTGATAATCGCCAAAGGTATCTACTGCGCCAACTGCGTCATTTCGTGTAATGATGGCTGCCTTAAAATCTTCCCATTCGGAATCGTCTCCGCTTTCGGCATTCCATCCATAAATTCCGGGACAGAGCTTTCCAGTGACATCATAATGACGAATGACATTTTCCGGAGGTATTCCATATTCCACCATGAGCTTCTTTACCAATTCCTGGGCAAGCAGCACGGCATCGTCCGTAAAATACCAGTTATCGTCGTTTGCGGCGGTCATTTTTCCCATCGCATTATTTGAGCAGATTTCAATCCCTAGAGAGTTTTTATTTGTGCACTTGGAGTAATACTGGCCGCCTGCTGTTGCTTGCTTAGAACCACCACAATGCCATGAATATCTATTGGCTGGGTCGGGGTTGAACTGAACAACATTTGAATCATCAACAATAAAGTCCGCAGACGCTTTCGTTGTGTCTTTCGCAAAGTATGCTGCAGTAGCAGCCGCTTTTCCGGGTGCAGATGAAGTTCCTGCTGTGTAGTGAATTACAATGTACTCAATCTTTCTATTCTTTAACGGCGTTGTGTTAACCGTTGAAAACTGTTGCTTGATTTCCATGCATTATTTATACATGGAAAAAGCAGGGTAGAAACCCTGCTCTTCTTAAATATGTATTTCTGATTAGCCACCTGCTCGGAATGCCAAATCCTTCCAGTTTTCAAATCCAGCAGCCCAGTAGGCATAAACCTGGTTGAATAGACGGAAGTTAACTTCCTTGCCTCTCATGCGTGGGTTCTGAAGGAATTCATCAGAGCTGATAAAATCAAACACGATTTTCTTACCTTCAGGTGTGGCATAGTTCTTGCCGTCAATGTCATAAACCTTGATGTGCGGGAGCACGGTTTCAATACGGTTAATAACATCCTTTGCACGAAGCACAATGTCAATAACGGTGCAGCGTGATAGAATAGCACGGTCCTTCTTGTAAATATCGCGCTTTGTCAAGTTCGAGATGAACACAACAGCGCCCTTGAACTGGAAGTAAGATGGGGTACCATCACGACCGTGGTTTTCTGCTGACCATGCAGCAAGTGTCTGTTCAATTTCTTCGTGTGACTCCATACCGAAGGTATCAACGATGTCCGGTCCCTTTGTCATCCATGAAATTTCACGAGGGTTACCAGAGTCCAGAGCACCCTTAAGAATGTTCATACCATCTTCAGAGCCGAAAACAGAGTCGCAGTCATCAAATACGCAAATCTGATTATAGTGGTTATACAGGAACTTATACATAGCAGACGGTGTGCAGCGTCCCTTCATAATCACATAGTCTTCGCCCTTCTTACCGAACTTGTTCAAAATGTCGGTAACGGTGAATGACTTACCAATACCGCCCTGACCTGTAATCAAAAGGGCCGGGATATAACGGCGACCGATAAGTTCCACATACTGTGCCAAATCCTTGAACACAATGTTCGGGTCAGCGTATTCGGTATCGTCAAGGATTTCATCTGCCTTCTTTGTTCCCTTATTCGGAAGCACAGTTTCAGGCACGCCCTTAACAACCTTAACCTTTCCAGAATTTGACTTCTGAACGGAGCCCAATTCTCCCTTATAGCGGGCAATCAAATTGCGGATGTGTCCAGGAGGATAACCAACGGCAGCCTTAATATCATCAACTGACTTACCTTCGTCATACATGGCATGAACAATGTCAACCTTTGTGCCGTAAGTCTTGCCGTTGTATTCGTATGCTTCATTGACTGAAGCAGATTCTGCAAGTTCGTCCATCGGTTCATCATCTTCGGTTGGGAAACCGCCGTCCTTGATGGCTGCGGCAATTTCAGGCAGCAAACGAGCAAATGATGTATCTCCCGGAGCAATCTTGCCAGTGAAAATTTCTAATGAAGGCGAAGCGTCATTAATGTAGTCGTTCCAAACGTTGATAGAATGGAATGATTTTTCTGCCCAGTTAACACGAATTGCAGAGTTGTCAGCTGGACAAATGAACAAATAACCAACATAAGTACCGGAACCATTTGCATAAATGTTACCGTCGCATGGCTTATATTCCTTGTCCAATGTTTTCTGCAAATACTTTACGATGTTAACCGAGGCGCGTCTTCTATCTGCCTTACCGACAGATGCTTCGCTCAACAATTCCTTAAATGTCTTATGCATTATTTGTTTCCTCTTTCGTAAATATAGGACTCACCCCATTTTTCACGGAGTTGGTCTTTTACCGTTTCCTCTAAATTATTTATATACATCTTAGCTTCGCGGCGACCCAGTTCCCATTCTTTACAAACGGCAAAAATCAGCATGTCAAGGTCTTTTTCAACCTTTTCCTTCTTGTATGCCTTATAATTAAACCAATGTTTCCTATTTCCTGCGACAGTATTGCATAAAATCAGATAGTGCTGTTCGTCAGTCAGCTGCATACAAGCCAGTTCAGCGACAATCGGCACATACAGTTCTTGTGAACTGACAAAGCGATTTATCATAAACTGGCTATATGCCTTCTTATATTCGTCAGGTAGCTTATCCCACGGCAGTTTTTGTCCTTCAATCATATTAAGAACATCAAACAAGCCAATAGACTTTTCCTTTTCTTCAGCCGGAGCTTCTTCCGTCTTGACAGTCTTTTTCCTAGTAGTGCCTTTCGCCATAAATTTGTTCCTGTTTTTGTTCAATATAATATCTTTTCACAAAATGTTCAGCATGTTCAAAAACTTTTCCTAAAGCGTCATGAAACTGAACTATGCTCAACATAGCATCATTATGAAGCAGGAAATTGACCTCTGCTTCAGCGCTGCTTAAATATCTTGTAATAATATCTCGTGCCATTGAATGAATGACAAATTGAGATGAAGGTTCAAAAAAGGTCACGACAATGATGTCGCGGACCTTTCCAGTGTATATCCTACTTTCGCCATTTGAGGCGTAGGTCCAAGTGAGATTGGGAAATGATTTTTCAATCTCCGCTAGTTCCTGAGTAGGATCTTTAATCATTTGAACCTCGTCAACCTCGTAATCGGCCAAGTGTCAATCTTTGAGTTCCACTTGTTGAAAAATACTTCACGAAGTTTTGGAAAATCATCAGGCATTTCGCCTTGGCTTTCATGCTTAACTATCACATTGACAGTTGAAACCTTATAGCCTTTTTCGAGTGCCTGACAGCAAATGTCGGTGTCATAGAAGTGATAACCCTTTAGGTTGGTATCAAATCTCATGCCCTCTTCTAGCATTTTGCGTGAAAGCCAGAAACAACATCCGTCAACTGTCGCAAGATAGTCATGAACGCCTGGGTGGTCCGCCATCGGGTACTCAAATTTCTCGATGATCGGCACGCCATTTTCATCCATGATAGGCTTGCCCTTTTCATCAAGTTTCGGTCGGGTACCGCCTTGAATGATATAGCCAGAGCCATTTACATGACGGTTCGGTCTCCACCACTGGCAAGAATCTTCCAAAGCGATGGTGCCGATAACGCCGCAAACCCCACACCCATCATCCATTTGCATTCGGACCTGAGCCTCCACCAAGTCAGTGTTGCTTCTGATTTCGGTGTCAGCGTGTCGGAAACAAATCACATCATCATCCGATTTAAGAATGATGTTCTCAATCGCCCAGTTGTATTTCTCGGCGATGGACTGGAGTGATGTTGAGTCTTCTATGTAAAATCTTTTGTCAGTATCAATCTGTTCCGGGCTTCTTTTAGAAACGGGAATAATTTCTATCATACAATCTCCTGTTAGATTTTATTTATCTCCCAGGGTATCAGCAAACAATTTTTCAAGTTCTTCAGGAGAATGAGCGTTCTTGTCCTTGTAGTTAGCCCAGACAAGATCGTCACTAAAGAAGAAGCAGAAGATGATTTCACGAGGGTCTGCATCTACGCGGATTCGCAAAATCTTGTTATAACACATGTTCCCACAAGGCACACGGTCAGTAGGCTTTGACGGGTATGTTTCATTGACATACTTTTCAATGTCGTCAATTCTCTTACTTGCTAGCGACATACTTCACCTCAATTATTTGTGTAATACAAGTTACCGTCCACAGTGACTGATTTCAACTGCAGAGGGGTAATCTTCTCCAATGTGTCAATACAATCCTGAATCAGCTGCTGAATTTTATCGTCATACTGCTGGATCTTGTTATTGTCACATCCGAATGTAATTTCAATTTTCTTTTTCATACTAAACCTTACGATGATTTGGGACAGTCGAGATAATCGCATACGCCTTGTCTACGCTGTCATTATGTTCAAGCTGTGTCAGCAGGCTCTTGATTTCGGAGGCATGTTTTTCAATTTCCTTAAGCGTGTTGTTATCACGAGCCATTTCGCCTTCTTCTTCAGAAACCAAGTTCAAAGAAGCTTCAGTGCGTTCACTGCCATCAATGTCGCCGCGAGTGACCAAAGAAATGATCTGATGGTCACGGTTCACCATGTAATGACGATACCAATAGCAGTTGGTTGACGAGTAGTCTGCTTCAACAGCGTCAGGGAAACCGTCGCGGAGCATGCCTGTCAAAATGTCCCAGTCCTTTTCATATGCTTCGTTCAGTTCCTTATCGTCTGGGTCAATCTGCCACCAAAGCGACTTGTTCTGAATCTTGTATGGTTCCTGATCTTCGGTGTCATAGAAGTCCCAGCCGACATAATCGTAATCATCGCAGCCGCCATCTTCATTACCCTTATGGCAGTAGCCAAGGTAAATGTAGTCTGCTTTGTTCTCCGGGTCATACTTTTTGAACATTTCGTCAATCTTTCTAGTGTACTTGTTTGCCATTTGGGTTATCTCCTTTGCTTAAGTTCATTTATGTAAGATTTTTCGTCAATGCCTAAATTCTTTGCATAAACATTGGCATCAAATAAGTCATCGTTTTTGAAAAATGACACCTTCTTAAAATTCTGTAGGGTCGTATCCCATTCAAATTTCTCAGGTGCATTTTCATAAACATAATTCATTGGTTGTTCATTCTTCAAAACTGCGATAAGATCAGCCTTCTTAATTCTAGCACATATACATCCGGGCATTGTCATGTATGTCATATAATAATCAGCGCCGTCTCGTAGCACTTCTACCATAGGGCCATCATACCATATCAACACACGGTCTGATTTCAGTACATCGTAATTCATTAGAATGCTGCCTTAAAGTTATAAACCGGCTTGATGATCTTTTCAATCGTGCAGGTCGGTTCAATGTTCTTGATGATTTCATCCATTGGCTTATAGGCCATTGGGCTTTCATCAACGGTTGCCGATGAAACACATGTTGTATATATGCCTTTCATGGCTTCCTTGTAATCTTTCATCGAGATGCTGTTCTTTGCGTCAGCGCGGCTCATCAAACGGCCAGCACCGTGCGGAGCTGAATAATTCCAGTCAGGATTTCCCTTACCCACACAGATGAGCGAGCCATCACGCATGTTCATTGGGATAATCAGGCGTTCTCCGTTCTGTGCTGAGACTGAGCCTTTTCTCAAAATCATATTCTTCAAGTCAATGTAATTATGAATGGTCTCAAACTTTTCTTCAACCTTCCAGTTCATACCCTTGACAATTTCATTAAGCATCGCAGCACGGTTCTGCACAGCAAATTCCTGTGTGATAGCCATGTCATGCAAGTAGCCTTCCATTGACTCGCCAGTCAGATATGCAAGTTCATTTGGAACTGAGAAGTGGTCATAGTCCTTAAGCAGCTCTTTGATTTCTGCGTCGTTCTTTCCTTGTGCCTTATACTTGGCTACGAGTTGACCTCTTTCTTCAGTCTTTTGTTTGCATTCCTTGATGGCACGGTTCTGCCAGTATTCACAAACAGCAACGCCCAAATGACGGCTACCGCTGTGAATAACGAGGTAGTAGTTGCCTCCCTCGTCCTTGTCAAGTTCAATGAAATGATTACCGCCACCGAGTGAACCGATGGACAGCAATTCTTCACGCTTGACATCTGCAATCAAATCGTCAAACTGTTCAAAGTCCTTGGCATAGGAGTGCTTGTTGGCACGGTGTTCCTTGCCAGATGGGATCTTCTCCTTAATTAACTTGTCCAGTTGCCCAAATTCAATGTGTCCCTTTGGCTTGACCTTAGCGACAAGCATACCGCAGCCAATGTCTACGCCTACTAGGTTAGGCACGACCTTGTCCACGATAGTCATTGTGGTTCCAACTGTGCATCCTTTGCCTGCATGAACATCAGGCATGAGCTTGACTTGGCTATTCTTAGCCCAAATTTGGCACATCATATTCAAGATCTGAGAATATGCGACCGGCTCAACAGTGTCTGAATAGACAACCGCAGTGTTATATTTTCCTTGTATCTCAATCATCTTCGTTATCCAGTATGATTTGGTTTTTATCGTTTACCCTGACTCTTTTGATTCCCATCTTATAGACTGAATTATACGAATCGTCAAATGAAAAGAATACTTCAGATTCGTCAGGTTTATCAGCCAACAAGGCAATTAGTTCTTTCTTTTTCATTCTTCAGTAATGTTCCTAGTTATGAATTTCACTTCTTGGTTCGCAATCGCGTAGCCCAACATAATCTTATTTTCAAACGGAGCAAGCGTTGAATGTTCACCCTTCTTAAATACCACCATCTTTGCAGAAGTGTATTGGCTTTCAAGCATGCGTTCTCTTTCGTCTTCGCTCAATCCAATGCCAACTGTTGAAATGTCAATCGGCAATTCATTGAAAGATGCACACTTTTTCTCGACCCATTCTTTTCTTTCCTCATCAGTTACATTTGACGGAAAAATATAATAGGTCAACATGCATCTGTTTCGCTGCTTTTCAAGTCTGCGCTGAATTTCTGAGTCGGACAAAGGCACATCGCCGAACTGCTTTAAGAACGGTATGATTTCCTTTGCCTGTTGCTCTTCCCACTGAACACCAGTTTTCGCAAACTTGATAACATTGTCCACATAGCCGACGGTAATCGGGAATGCGGTCTGGCGAGCAAGGATCTTATCAAGCAATTCTTCTTGCTTGGCTGTTGCTACTTCAACAACATACAGATAGTGGTTATTGATGTACTCAATCTCTTGTTTGTATCTCTTACACCAGTCACACGCATCCTTGACGAATACATACACGCCGTGCTTGTAGCCGAATGCAAAATCATCAAACGAGATTTTCTGAGTATCAAACATTATGCCCTCTTAATGAACTTGCACATTTCATACAGTGCAGCAGCGACTTGCAATGTCGGGTCTGCTGATGTGCCTGCTTGTGCTTCGTATGCAGCCAGTGTAATCGTTGCCTGAGCCGGTGCTGAACAAATCGGGATAAAGTGCTTGAACAATCCGTGGAATACATCGGTATATGAAAGACCTTCGTTTTCAATGTATGCTCTTGCGCCTGTCACATTCGGTTTTGCTTCCATCAAGAACTTGACCAATTCAACGCCCTGGTCCTTCGGAACAGCGTTTTCATCAATCTCACCATGTGTTTCGGCATACTGCTGAACAAATGAAATTGCCTTACGAATACTTGGGTATGTCTTTTCAACAATCTTACAGACACCGTCATGGCTGAATGGCACTTGTTCCATCTTCAAGATACCTTCCACTCGTGAAACAACTTGAGGGAAGAGTTCTTCTCGATATTTAGCCATGTCAAAGTCAAACACCATCGTTCTTCCTTGACGAAGCGGGTCAATGATCTTTTCCAAGAAATTACAAGTCAGAATGAAACGGCAGTTTGCTGCAAATTCTTCCATGTATGCACGAAGAGCTTTCTGGAACTGCGGGGTCAAACCATCCGCTTCGTCCAAAATGACAATCTTTTTCTTGCCAGTGAAGCTCATTGTTTGTGCAAAGCCAGCAATCTGATTTCTCAAAGTGTCAATTGAGTTTTCCGAAGAAGCATTGATGTAAATGTAATCTGCTTCCAAGTCGTTCACGATGGCTTTTGCGATACTTGTCTTTCCAGTACCTGCTGTCGGCGAGTGAAGCAAAAGATTCGGAATTTCTTCGTCGGCTAGTACCTTTTTGAAAAATCGCTTGAAGTCAGCAGGCAACACGAGATGTGCGACAGACTTCGGACGATAGCGTTCCACCCATAGACCTGAGTTAATACTTGACATTCTTATCTCCTATTTTTTTTAACAAAATATAATTCAGTTTTTCACAAAATCATTTGCATCTCGATTTTTTTCTTCGCTCTGCACGATTTCGCGGCTTACGATCCTCCTCTGGTATTTCATCACGGTTTTCTAAGTCTTCGGGATAGAAAATACAACGGCAGACAACCGGGTCGCCAGTCACTGCGTTAAGAGCAGTCCATCCTCTTCCATGGCACTTCTTACAATTTGGGTTAGGTGCTCTAAGTCTAATCCCTTGTGCCTTTGCTGAGTTTCGGATAAGCGTTGCTATCCTTTCTTCGCTGTGAAACCACTCAGGGTCATCAAGATCTTTCTTTTTGATTAAATCTTTTACATCAAATCCATTCATATTGCTATTTATTCAGCTAGAATGTATAATTGTGTCCGCCACTGAAAAACACGACACGACCTTGCTTTGGCGGTCGTTCTTGCATCTTTTCGGCGTTTTTCATTCTCATCTTTTCAAATTCACATTCATTCTTAATCGCCAAGGCTCCAAATACCTTACGGGCCAGCGCATTTGTCGCATCAAGCTTTTCTTGCTTTGTCTTCAACTTCTTTACATCTTCGTAGGCTCTTGCAAGTTGGTCAACCAAGAACTTGGCTGTCTCGCCTGGAACTGAGCCAACATTGAGGTCATAATACACGACCGATACAACATTCATGAAAGAGCGAAAACCATCACTCTCCTTAAATGTCATTTCATTAAAGCGATGACGCATATCGGAACGAATTGCATCAATACCATAAATGATCATAATATGCCTTCCTTTTCTAAGTATAGTTCTTCACGCTTGATGAGCTTTTGCCATTGTGCTACTTGATAGTCATGTGCAGCACCTGATGGGTCAGTATGAAAAGCGACAATCTCCCATGAACGAGAATCTTTCAAAATCTTTTCAAGATCAGCCTTTACAATGTCAATACGGTTTAACGATACACGAGCCAAATTTGAATAAAAGAATTCGGTCATGAACTTTTCATCATTTTGACGAACATATGATTTCTTGCCGCCTTCTTGGACAATCATCCATGCAACATCATTAAGTAAAAATGATTTCTTCATTCTTTCTTCAGCTTCCGCTCTCCACGGAAATATATTTAGAAGATGTTGAACAATCGCTTCTTGACGATTTTCATCTATGTCATTAAAATTAGACGGCAATAAAAAGTGCGGCGGGATCCTTTCTTCATACTTGAACTTTATGCCAGGTCCAGCCCATTGTCCTCGTGAGTTTTTCATAGTGATGATCCTTCAAGTTTAAGTTTAACCTTCTTTACTGCGACTGGAATATTTCGTTCAAAGAATGCCTTCCAAGCGTCACTTGGGTCGGCATACCATTTGCCGCTGGTTTCTGCCTTTGCTCTGTGATAGAGCTTTTCTCCTTCTTTGAGCATCTCGTTCAAGAAGAGGTCGCGGTACTTAACATCACGACCGAAACGGTCAAGCGTGTCTTTCGTAAGAGCATCAAGACCCATTGCGGTCCAAAGATAGTCCATCATCTTGTTGTTATACTTCTTGTTATAAAAGTACATTTCACAAGACGTTCTGTAATATGACAGGCCTGCTTCTATGTTATGCCACCATGTTTTGTGGGCATCTGATTTCCAGCGCCATTCAGTGGTCCAACGAGAATACTTTCGCATCGGGTCAAAATATCCTCGTTCAACCTGATGATTACCGCCATATCTTATTCCAGTTATGTCTTTTACATTCGCAAGAAATGTATAGAATTCTAAGTTCATTTTATCTCCAGAAAACAAAAACAGCAAACCGAAGTTTGCTGTTTCATAAAATGTTGTTCAACCAAATTACTTGGAAACGGTAAACCCTGCTTTTCTCAAGGTTTCAACGGCGTCATCTTCATCGGCCGGTGCTTCATAAACATGAACATCACCGTCCCAATACTCGCCGCCGTTATTCGGGTTTGCATATTCAACGCCTGAACTTCTTGCGCCTTTTCTACGCTTGTCTAAATCCACGACTTTGCCTCCGGCTACAACTGTTGGTTTTTCTACAGGAGCATCAGATGAATTCACAAGACGCTGAATTTCAGTTACATAGCCTCTTATCTGCAACTTACCTTTTTCGGATGTTGCCTTGTCCAAAAACTCCATGAACTTCAACTGGAATTGGTTGAGCTTTGTGATGTATCTTGGACTGTTCGGATTTGCCCTTGACTTGAAGACGGCAAAGTAGCCGGCTAGTTTATCAAAAGCATGTTGTGTTTCAGCGTCAAAGCCTTCAATCTTAATTGCTTCAGAAAGGGTAGTATCCATTGTTCTCCTCTTTGCGTTCTGCCAAACCTTCGTCAACTGGACCGTGTTCTGCTTCCCATTGCTCACGGAATTCCTTGGCCCATTTATTTATCCAATCAAAGAGGGCCTCTTCTCCCATGTCGCGGGCAGCCTTTTCAGACTCAATCCACTTGTGCTTTTTCATTTCCTCAACTTGGTCAAGCATAAACTGATGTCGTTTTTCCCAAGGACTCATTTCTTCCTCCTTTGAATAATCATACAATCATTCACACCTGTCCACTATAATTATTTATTAGTTGGAAAATGTGTAAGCGATTTGGTAACCACAACCTCTGTCTTTTGTGTATTTCTGCGCTACAACCTCGGCAACATATTCATTTGGAAAGGTCACGAGATCGGTTGGCGTCACTGACCATTTGAACATTGGAAGGTGATAAGCAATTTCATCACCTTTATTTTGCCACTTATAAAAAACCACAGTTGAAGGATGACAAACTTCATCCTTGGTAGGTTTACACATAAAAGACTGAAAGCCATGCATGTTGAAAATTACATACCATTCAACTTTCATAATTTCTTTACCATGAAAAACACGACGGCAACAACCCAAAGGATGATGCCGCCTATGACTATACTCGATAACATATTTTCAATTTACAAAAGTTTCAGATGAAATGCAATAGTCTTTACGAAATTTTATTCATAAAGTTGCGGATAATCACCATGCACATAGAAGATGCGCCGGAGAAAATCTGAACACCGTTTTCATCAAAGATTGTGCACTTACACGGCTTGGTGTTGGCGTCAATCTTGACTGTGTAGCGGATGTCGCTGATAAACACGGAGTTCGGCGAAACCTTAATCGGATTTCCATCCTTGAACTTCTCCATGAAATTTTCAACGGCAACATACAGACGGTCTTCATCCGCGTTGCTTTTCTTCTTTTCGGCTAGCTCTTTCTTTGAACGACCCTCCGTCATGTAATGATGAATGATCATTATAGCTACCCAGATTGTGATACCAAATATGATGGCTTGTATCATTGTTGCTCCTTGATGTTTCGTTTTGCTAAAACGGTTTCGTATTTAATGCGTGCCTTTTGACAGATCTTCATCGCTTCTGCGTGATAATGTTCATCTGAGCTGAACCGCGCAGGGTATTCTTCATATATCCGCTCAGCGACTTCTCTGATAAGAGGCGTTAAGATTGGTAAGAACCACCGCAAGACAACCTTGAAAGGTGAAAACATATAGTTGATGTTGCCGCCTTCGCATTCTGCCTCAAGCATGTTATTTACAAGTTCTTCAGGAAACTGGTTCTTGTAGTCAAAAGCGATTTCATGGGTTATGAAGTAAACATGCCACGAATATGTAGGGTCAACCTTACAGATGTAATCCGTGGTTTCGTCTTCAACACGCTTTCTGATAAGATTATTCAGAACGCAGCATTGGTCAGAATACAAGTGATAACCACACTTCATTTTGTTAACCCCGTCTCGCCTTCGTGTTTCAACTGCAGACGCTTATCTAGCTTCTTGAAAAGCCTTTGATATGCGGCATCATCAAATCCGTTCGTTTCTCGTAAAGACCACGCGGTGTCTTGAATGATGTTGCCGTAATACTTGCGGTAATGCGGACCAAAGGCATGATCTGCTCGGGAAGAAATATCCTTTACGGTATAATCACGCGGTACCGCACATCGGTTAAATTCCGCAATTTCATCGCGTGTAAAGATTTCGTCATAATGTTCAGCCAGATAAACTGTCATTGTTGCGAAATGGGTCCACAGTGGGTTACCCATTAAGATACAATGCTTCTTAAACTCAGGGGTTACCTGGTTACGAATAAAGTGTAAGATTCCGGCTTTACGATCTTCCTCACGGAGATTGCGTAATAGGCGTGGTAGTCGTTTCCTGCTCATCTCGTTCCTTCGTTTCGCAAGAGATTACCTGAAGTGTATTGCCAAAAACCTTTGTCTTACAACGGTTAATGACCTTCAAGTATTCTTCATGCGTCAAATCATCTTCAATTTTTGTTGTGTAGTTCTTTCCGCTTACGGAAAAGTTCAAAGTGTGAATGAATTTCGAGAACATATTAGTCCTGATGGCTTGTGCACCAAATGATTTCACCGGTTGCAGAATCATAAACGATTCTCAAGAACCAGCAAGAGAGGAAACCCCAAACTTCATCAGGTGCAATGTAATAGCGCTGTGCCACAGTTTTCGGGAGTTTCTTGCCAACCCAGTTTGGGTTCGTCCATGTTTCATCAATGCCATCAAGATCATCAACATTTTCAGGCAATTCATCTTCTTCTGCATCAGGATCGTTGTCTTCATACAATCCGTCACAGAATTCTGCCCAAGTCATCGGGAAGCGGTCGCCGTTTTCAGTTCTGCGTTCCTTGTATTCTTCCCATTCGCCGTCATTACCAGTGCGGGTATCCCACAAGTGACACATCCAGCTTTCTTTGAAGAAGCCCTGGAAAATGTTCCAGCCCTTGAGGTCAAGGTTATTGATGTCCATGTTAGATGTCATGCCTTCAGTCACATCTCTCCAGAAATGAGAGCAGAACAAACGGTTACGAAGACCGACTTCATCCTTCTTTGCTTCTTCAATCATTTCAGGCGTAATGTCAAAGTCAGTACCGTCAAGACCGGTAGTCACCTTGCTCCAATCCATCGGAGGAGGTGTGTATGTCGGCTGCGGAGTAGGATCCGGCATTTCAACAAGTGCCAGTCCATCATGTCCAAGGTCATGAACCTTTCCAACAGTCACGGCAGGTTTGTCTGAACCCTGCTTAATAGCAAGATCCGGGTGAACCTGAAGGAAGTCGTGAATTGTCTTTTCAATAAGAAGATCATCGTTAATCATCGGCATCATCTTCTTAATCTCGTAAGCGCAAGCTCCGAGCCAAACAATTCCGAGGTAATAACAGTCTGGACCTCTCTGTCCAACGCGGGTTTCCTCGCATGCTGTTGTGATAAGTTTTTCAGAAAAGTCCTTGTCAAGACCTTTAAGAGTTGGAAGTATGAATTCTGGCATGTTGTTTTTCCTTTATTGTTAATTGAAATTCTTCTTTCTGTAACTGAGAACCGGAGACAGTAAGCCCAGTAGGGAACTTACAAATCTCCAGTCCACAGCAGTATCTTCTTTCTTCTAACTGCTGAACCGTATGACTTTGTAATTCGTCTTATTTGTGAACTTACGGGGCGGTCACCCTGTACTCCGGCTACATTTCACAATGCGCGTGACGGCTATGTGTGAAAACTGCTAATTTCCACTTCGCTGACATTCGCCATTTCTGCGGTTCGTCTCAACCCGCGGCGACCTACGCTTATCCGACAATTCATTGAGTTGAACCCCGAGCCAGCAATAGGTTTTTCTTTGTTTCAAATTTAACAAAGTTTTGACCGTTTTTAAGTTGAGCGGCAATTTTTCCGAAGAAGTAAGTTTTGTGCAAAAAGGATGTTTGAGGGCGTCAAAAAAAACAGTAAATGGATTTATCAGTTCAAAAATTTTAAGGCGGCAAACATCAATTTTGGGCTAGTTTTTTTACTTCAAACCGCGCAGCGCTTCGCTTTTTAGTTTGTTAATTTTTTCCCTTTTCCGAATGACCTTGAGGTTCTTTCCAAAGATTTCCTCAAGTTGTGAAATGGTGCGGCATTTCTTGTTGATTAAGAGCCGATGATTAAATTGCATCTGCTCATACATGCAGTCAATGCCGTCGGTTGTAAGTTTCCGGGCGAGCTTTATGTCGCTATCGTCCATAATGTAAATCATTTCAGTACCGAAGCTTCTTTTCGGATTTCTTTTTTCTTCTTCGCCATCGCATCAACACGATTTCGCATTTCCACGGTGTTGTTCACGATTTCCTGTCCGTTCCAGTCGTAATCTTTAAAGACCTGAATGATTTCTTCAGGGCTCTTTCCGTCACAGTTTGAACCGCGGAGCTTATCGTAGACTAACCGAAGATTTTGGTTGGAATTTATCTTTTGTGCGATTTTGGAATCTATGCGATTTTTGAAAATGTCACATACTAAACACATGTAAGTTAACCTCTTGTTGAGTTCAAATAAAATATAACAAAAAAAGCGTGGGATGTAAACCCCACGCCGACTAAAAAATTTCTAAAAGCATCAAGCAAGTGATGCTTCTTTATGTATTTTGTCCATTTTTTCCGCTTTATCTCGAGTCTTGAAATACGCCTGAACACCGTCAGAAAGAAGGACATAAAGTTTTTGCTCAAAGTCTTCTCTCGGTGTCCATAAACCGATGGCTCGTCGTGAATGATTATGTGGAGCGAACATGCCGCCGTTGTAAGTGCTCCAGATATCGTTCCAAGTCCACCCACGATGTTCAACAAGTTCCGTAAGCATGCTTCGGCTTTTCGCCTCTGCTGCATCTCGCTGATCTTCAAGAAATTCTCGCCAGAACTGTAGTTCCTTGTTATGGAAATACATTCGTGTCATGTCATTAAGTTTTTCCGTGAAGAATTCAGGAGCATTAAGCATGTACTCGGTTTTAAGTTGCAGTATGTACTCCATGAGCCACTGGAAGACCCAACAACAGCAGTCAAACTGAAACGGATTTAACGCATTCGCAATCTGCTTTAGGTTGTCCTCCGCAAAGAGAGCTAGAGTAGGGTACTTGATACAGAACATATTATCCGGCAACTTTGGACGCTTGCCCATCTTTTGCCGTATCTTACGACCTGCACGGTCCCATTGAAGTTGCTTCTTTTGTATAGATGCTTTTAGCGCAAGTGAGTCTGCCTTCTGCTCATTATAAATGTTTCGCAGAATACCGGCAGTGTAATTTGAAGTGATGGCGTATCTGCAGGCAGGATGTTTTGTCGCCCTCAAATGCTCATCAAGCAGGTGGCATGAGTATACACGATAGTTCGCCTGTAGGTTGAAAAACTCCTCTTTACGAACATTTATTGCCGCCTTATACATTTGACGAATTTGCATTCTGGCTAAATCGTCACATCTCACCCATGATGGGGCAATTCCGTCAATGATTAAGTCAACGAAATCGTCGCTTACATCAAACGAAAAAAGACGGTTCCAAATGGAACCGTCGTGTAGGTCAATCTTTTTAACCATTACTTACCAGTCTTGGCAATGTAGAGCTCAAGGTTGATAGCGTCGGTGCGGTCCTGAGTCAAGCTCATGATACCAGCCTTAGACACCACAATCTTATAACCACCATCCGGAAGAAGGCCGATACCGTCTGCGACAGTTGTGAAGTCAAACGGTGCATCAACGCTTGCATCAATGATGTAATCATTTTCGTAAGTATCGTTGGTTCTTGTGTTGAACAAAGTCACTGTGCAGACAGAGTCGTGGAATGCCCACTTGATACGGTCAGCAGCGGTCAACTTCTGCATCTTGTTCAAATCGTCAAGCTGGTCCTTAGACAATGCGAAGGTTGCATCTGTTGTCGGGAACTTGATCTTGCTGAAGTTCGGCTTCACAATCACATCTTCGTTTGCGAGACGGTGACGGAATGCTGCCTTCTGCTTCGAGCTCTTGATGTGCATGACGATTGCTTCTGTTGCTTCGTCATCGGAGTATTCAACGGAGAGGATCGGCGAGTCGCTGTTAGCGTCGTCCTTCTTACCTGCAACGTTGAAGGTATTGAAATAGCTGACGAGACGGTTGAAGTCAATGACAGCCAAGCTTTCAGATTCAAACTTGAAAGCATCAGCCGGTGCATCCAAGAAGAAGCAGATTGACTTGTTCTTTGCTTCAATAGCCTTGACAGAGACCTTGTCTTCGGCCTGCTTGAAAATCAACTGCGGGTTGATAGCAGCAAGTTCAGTCATCAGGCTGATAAACTTAGAGTCATAGTTCATTTGTTTAATCATTTTGGTTTCTCCTATTTGTAATCTGATTAAAATATAAAAAAGTTTTCGCCCAAATTATTTTTGAGCGGAAACTTTTCCAAATGCGTGTGTATGTGAAATTACTTTCTTGTGGGTTCAATGACAACCGAAGAGGAAGAATCCACTGCGGGGTACTTTGATGGGTACTGACTGTCATTACGGGCGATACCCGCAAGCAAAAGAAGGCATAGGCCGGCTCCGAGAGCATAGCCAAACCATTCTAGGAAATTACTTTTCATATCTTCCACCTTTTTCTTGACGCTTGAAATTTTCAGCGTTCTTTTCGTAATAGAACTTCCAGATATCTTCTGGCTTCATTCCGGTCACCACGAACAACTCAAAGAACTTCAACAAGAAGTTTTCGGCAAGCACCTGCAACTTCAATGCATCTTCCTTCGGTGTTTCGTATGTCTTCCATTTCTTGTAAGAAGAGTTCTGATAAATTTCACCCATTGTTTCAACAACGCCACCGACAATGTGATAGAGGTCGTGATTTACGAAATCTACCTGGGCAATGTTTTCCTTTGCCTTATTATAGAACCATTCAACAGTCTGTGTAGGCTTGATGTTCATGTAAAGCAGCTGGTTCATGACGAAGTGCCATGCATCAATGAGCTCAAACTTCACCAAGTCAGTGAACTGATAATTATCCTTCTTCCACTGTTCAAAGAATTCAAACAGTTCGGTCACAGTTGACATCATGTAGTAGCCTGACTCAATAGCCATAGTGCGGTACTTGTCAGGGATGTCAGAGTTCCACGAATTGGGACAGATAGTTCCTCTTTTTGCTCCGATAGCGTTCTGCAGTGATTCCTGCATGTTGAACATAGTTTCCATCGCGGTGTCTTTGTTATATTCTTGCATGTAATTCTCCTATTAAAAATTCAAACAAAATATAACAAAGTTTTTCACGATGTTCAGCAGTGGGCGAAATTTTTCCTAAAGAACCTCAAATGTTGGGTTTCCCCAATCAAGAATGTTTACGGGTCTAACTAAAGGCATTCTGGCCTGAAGACAAAGTCTTACGCCTTCATCAAATTCTTCTTGGGTCTGACAGCCTGGCTTGCCAACAAACATTGACGCCTGAAGCGCATTATACCGCCAAAGAAGATGATCATTGTCAGGAATACGATACTCGACATAATCGCCATTCCTGACAACTTTAAGATCTTCTATCTTTCCGTTAAAGACCATCACTTACCTAATTTGTCGCAAGCCCAGTTCCAGATGGTGTTCCAGTTCCAACCGAGAACGAAACCCCAAATCCAGTTTACGAAGCAAGGCAGTCCGATAGCACTTAGAAAGATGCAACCGATAACGCATACAATCATCATAGAGATGAGTTTAAGAGCAATAGATTCTCTCATGTTTATTCCTTTGTGTCAATTTTGTAACTGTTGATGATAACGAGGCTTTCAGTAGACCACTTGTGGTCAGCGATGGTGAACTGATGTTTATTCAGCAGTTCCTCAAGCTTTTCTGAAAACGGTGCTTCTTCATTGTTAAAGTGCTTCTTAAGTTCGGGCAGCACTTCTGATCTGAATCTTGTGTACTGACGAGAGGATCCCGGTGTTCCTTCTGCATCGTCAATGATTTCAATCGCGACTCGATTTCCTTGCCCGGGAAATTGCATAACATTAAATTTTACCATGTTGTCTCCTAGCAGAACATTTTCTTGTCATCATAACGATGAACGGTGACTTGATGGGTTTCGGTATCATACACAAGCATGTCAAGGTTAGAAAATTCAAAGCCCTTGCTGTTAATCACATCATAGGCAGAAATTCCCTTGTTGCCTGTAAAGTAATGATACAGATAACGAATGACCATGCCGTGTGTCATGATGATTACATTTTCATGGCACAAACCATGAAGACAGTCAGCAAATCGTAAAATATGATCTGCCTTTTCTTCCATCTGTTTTGGCGTTAAAGGAACAAGAGCTTCAAATTCTTCTCTTGTCATTTCCCAGAATTTTCTGTCACCAAGTGCAGCACAATCAAACTCGCCGACTATATCATTTCGCATATCAGGTTTTCTTCCAAACACGAGTTCACATGTTTGCTGACAACGCTTTGCGAAACTTGAGACAAGCAAAGAGCATTCGCTTTCGCTGATGTGACATCCGACCTTCTTGTCCCAGCCTTCTGGATAGTCAGCGATGATATCTGCTTCATCGTAGTTCTTAGCCATCTTGCCGGTCAGATTTGCTTCTGTCCGCCAATGTCTGATAAAATAAAGTTTCATAGGTTACCCAAATAAAAGGCAGAAAATAAAGATGATTAAGAATGCCGTAAAAGGTATGACATCAAAGCATGCTAGAATAAACAGAATGAATAAAATCAAGCAGCCTACATTGGTATCATTGTTCTGGTTCATCGTCTTTACCTCTAAATTTGTTTGCTGCCCAGCACCCGAGGTTGTAGCCAATCACGAGGCCGAGCAGGAGTAAGCCAGCAAACCCAATTGCATGGCATAACATTGTTAATAGCTCTAATATGCTATACAGTGTCACCGACATTTTTCTTTCTCTTAAAGAGGCCAAAGATGCCAGTGACTGTATTCGTCACAGCGTTCGTCAAGAGCTCATCAATCTTGTCGCCAATCGGCACGATGAACCAGGACAGACCGTAAAGAACTGCACATAGCAGCCAAAGCGGGTAAAGAAGAATCTTACCGACCTTCAAAGCGATACCGAATGCAAAGACGATAGCCTTGAAGCCAGCGATGTTGAAGTATGTAATTGCCTTTTTCATTATTCTTCTCCGTATGTGAAAATGTATTCTCCCTTGAGGTTCTTAGAAACATCAAGGAACTTCAATCCTACGAGCTTGACCGGAACCTTGATAGGATCCTTACAAGCAAACTTTCCGTAGTGCTTCCATTTCACGCCGCTTTCATAATCGTTTTCAATCCACTGCACAAGAGAGCAGCCCATACGATTAACGGACACTTGGAAGTCAAGTTTAATATCTGCAAATGCTGCGGAAGCAACAAGTGCGATTCCTAGTATTACCTTTTTCATTTTTTCTCCTTAGGTTTTCTAAAAGAAGTTTTAGCGTCAAAGCCTGCTGACTTCAATCTTGTTAAATCATCGCCGACAGGAACCTTTGCATCATCAGGACGGGCATGTGTATCATACCAATGTTCAAGTTCCCAAAGCGCTGAGAATGGATCTTTCTGCGTCTGAAAATTCATTGACTTCAATTCAGGAAAGACAACAAGATCCATTTGTTGTCCTTCATAGCGGATAGATGAATTATCAAGGTACTGAAACTTAATTGACGGGAAGTAAAGAACAGGTCCATACTTCTCGAAGATTTCTGACTGAAAGAACGGAATTGTGTTCAAGTCAACCAGCTTTACAGATTCCCTCCTCCGGGTGACGAAAGACCAGAATGTGGTTGTGGCATGATTTTCTACAATCATGTCAAAGGTTACATATCTGATCTTCCCTTCATCCCAGATAAAGTAGTACCACCTACCGCAAAATCCTATAGCGCCGATAGCACATGTTGAAAAGGTTCTATCTTTATGCATGTTCCAGACATAATCAAATTCAGGATAGCCTCGCTTAACAATGTCAGCTGGAATGACAGGCTGTAAGTCACGCTTATTCAACTCTTTCGTTTTACGGTTGATGACTACTTCGGATTCCGCAAAGGATCCGATGGCGCTATCATAATAGTCCTGAAAATTTGAATTTATCTTAAGCATCTTTTTCCTTGTCAAGAATTGCTAATGCAGCTTCCCAATCATATTTGGCACCTTCAACATGGTGCTTCACATCTTCGTATTTGACTTCCTTTTTCAAGTCATCAACATCAATGTTTCCGATAATGTCCTTATAGACGGACAGTTCCATGTATCTTTCATCATCTTTTGGTTCAAACAAATGCGTGCTTACACCTGGTTCTTCGAGATATAACTTGAACTTCGTATAAGTTGCATTGATGAAACCGCGACCGGTGTAATGAACCTTCTTGATGTGATAATAAGTAGGGTTCACAAGAATGTCTTCAACAAGAGCAGCGTTCATATTCATTGTCTTGTCATATTTAACAAACCACTTGCCTTCAAAATCCTTCGCAGCAGCCTTCAGCTTTTCTTCTTCATCCTCTTTCTTTTTTCTTTGAAGAACGCGGTCAGCATTGTCTCGCAAAGTGCGAAGTTCATTAATGGTCAAGTCATCATAATTAGGTTCTTTCATCGCTCAATGCCTCCTTTGGCATAAATCTTAATTCCCTTCTCGTCTACCTTGATGTTTAGGTTGTCATTATCAACGATAGGAAGAAAGTCAGTTTTGGTTGTCTTTGTTTTCCAAGGCAGGTTATAACAATGGTCGCCGATGTAAATCTGACTGAGGTCAGTTCCTGTCTTGATACGGCTCAAAGCAGTTTCGCCTTCCGGCATTGTGCCGTGTCTTGTGAAGATATCACGCTGATTATCCGAATAATGGTAATACTTCGGATCATCTTTCAAAGTGATGGCAAATTCATCAAGAGTTGCGGCATAGTCAAGCTCTTCATTATGCGGGTCCCATCTGAAGTTCTGTCCGCCTTCATGCATGTACCAAAATGAAATAGCCTGAACGTCAATGAGAACGCATTCACAATTCTCAAAGACAAATTCTAGCTGCTTAAATTTTTCAAACTTCTGCATTGTCTTCTCTCAGTCTTTGTTCAACCAAAGCTCTTTGTTCGTCAAGTCGCTTAACAAGATCTCCCGAAGAACTGTAATAGTCTTTATACCATGCATCATTCGGTCCCCAGAAATGAGCTGCAGATTTTCCTGTTGCTCTGTCGGTGAATGCAATTCCTGGGCAGCGCCAAATGAACTTGAAAAGATCATCTATGCTTTTGATTTCCTGTGGCTTTTCATCAAGATAGATGATATCTTTGTCTGTGTCATATTCATCCTTAAGCGTTGCGTAAGAGCACTTGCCTAAGTCATCAAATCTTTTGAGATTAAACTTCATGTTTTCCTCGTTTGAATTAAATTTAATAAAAAGCTAGGAGCTTGTAAACCCCTAGCCTTACAAAATTATTCTTCAGGAATGTCAATTATGAAGTCAGACCATTCCGTTGTTCCAGAATACCGATTAAGTTTTCCGTCTTCAACATCGGCCTTGTCTGCATACATTGACCCTTCTCCCGGATAGCCTGACGGGTTGCAGAGAATTGTGATATGCTTTCCGCTGCTGTTCACCCAATTGATGATCTTCTTGTCGTGAACATGTCCGCAAAGCCACAATGTGCCGTCTTCCATCTTATCCAGAAATTCTTCAGCATTGAAATAGAAGAACACATTGCATGGGTCATTCCGATAATGCCAATTTATACCCGCTTCGTAAGGAACGAAGTGTGTCATGACAATCTTCGGTTTCTGTTCCAATATCTTGTTCAACTTTTCTGCTTCAGCATTCCAGATTTCCTCTGGGTCCTTTGAAATGTAGTGTTTCCAATGCTTTCCATCAAACCACTTCTTCCAGTCAAACTTGATGTTCCGCCAAGGAACGACTTCACACTTCAAATCACACATGCCCATTGTGCCGCCGATGCCGTTATGAACATCGCCATCCAACAAATGAACATTCGGATACTGTGCAGCATGAGCCTTCAAAGCGGCTACCTTATCGTCCGATGTATTGAACTGCACGTTAGACTGCGATGGTGTCGCGCCTCTTGCAAGAACATCGTGGTTGCCGAGAACAATGTATACTTGCTTATACTTCTTTGACAGCCATGTGATAGTTCTGGTGTATGTCAAGAAATCGTTTCCGACATCCCCTGGGACAATGATAGCATCCGTTTCAGGATAATCCTTGAATTTCCAGAGATGGTTCAGTGTGTCTTCAACGACATCTTCTTTCGGGTCATCACCTTTCAACCGTGACGGCTTGACTGCATAGCAGTACCACATGTCTGTGTGAATATCTGATAAAACGAATGCTTTCATTTCTTTATCCTAAAACCTTTTTGAAGGTGTCATAATTGACAGTGTCTTTGCTACTGTAAATCGCAAATTCAATCGTCTTGAAGCAACGGCGATACTTCGGCAGAACATTCTTCCAAGCCTGAGCAACAACTTCAGGCGGGTTCCTGTATGCGCCGCAACCGAATGCTCCGACCACAAGATGTTCAACATTTTCCTTTGCCGCAACGGACATAATGGCACATGCTCTTCTTTCATGAAGTTTCATAAGATCTTCATTGGAGATTTCAGGTGCCGGTGCATGCTCTGTGTTATACGGGTTAGTCGGTTGAGCTCTTAAGTTAGGAGCTGCACAAGTGATAACATCAAGAACTGCTGGGCGGTAAAGCAGCATATATGCGTCTGACTTAACAACGGTGACACCTCTTGTGTAAATGATGTCATCATTATGCAAAGCGTTGCCTTCATTGCGATGCGGCGTGTAGAAACCGTCCCATGTTTTCTTTTGGTCCAAGCACTGGAACAAGTTAGAACAACGGCACAAGCATTCTTCCTGAGCAGAAGAGCCTTTCTTAACGCCACCACCTGGGTTCGTGGAAGATGCAAAATTCAATACCGCAACCTTTCCGCCATAAGAACGACCTGCATCAAATGTAGAGCGTTTCGTGACCTTGATTTCGCAATCCTTGTCATAAACATCAGGCACATCAAAATCGTTAACTTTGCTGAGTGTCAAAACTTCAGTGTTTGCCTTTGCTCGTTCAGTTGCTTCCTTCAAAACCTTATCTGTTTCAAACTGCTTACAGGTGTCTAGGAAGATCCTGGTTCTTTCTTCTTTATCCGTTTTCATTTTTCAATTCCTTTTCTGGAGTATATTTATGGGTCTTGTCCTTTTCTACTTCAAAGATCTGGCCTTTGACGCCATACCTTTCAAGGATAAAAGAAGAGAGGTCTTTCTTAACCTCGTCTTCAGTTTCTCCCCATCTTTTGAAAATGCCAAGATTGGTTAGGCACTTGTATCGTTCTTTCATTTCTTAAATCTCTTAATGATCTTTCCGAAAAATTCGGATACATCGCATGAATAATCTACATAGCCACCTTCATAGCCGTGACCTAAAGCCGGACCCGGTACCCAGTTACCATTCTCATCCTGATGTTCATAAGAACCTGTGAACGGATGCGAGAAGATGTCTGAACCCACATGACGATTCGGTTTCACAAAGCGAGTGCGAAGGAAAGCGTTATCCTTTTTCTTTTTGACAAGCAAAGAGATTTCTTCACGGATGTCAAACACATCAACAGGATTTCCAACTTCCTCATAGTGCTTCTGAATTTCAATGTTGACTTCAGTCTTCGGACGCCCTTCCTTGTCCGCAAGCATATTCTCGTAAAGAGCACGCTCGTAATCATATTGTTCATCAGGAATGCCTGAGTCAAATTTCTTGTTGAAGAGGTTAATGAGTTTTTCTTTTATGTTCATGTTTTTCCCTTTTATTTTGAATATCCTTTATGCGGTGCCAACTAAAGAATTTCGCAACAAACCTGCGCTGTTTAGTTGTCAATCCATCACGCTCAACGGCAAGGTTATATATGTTCGTGAAACGATTTTCTTTCTTCTTGATGAATTCATATCTGACAGGATACTTTTTCATGTATTCGTCTTTTTCTTCGTCTTCAAGACAATCTAAAAACGAATCCCAAATTCCTTTCCAGAAAATACAGTTCAAGATCTTGATGTGAGTTCTTGTCATAACTTCTGCAATGTCATCAACCTTGTCATTTAGCTTTTCATTTGATGACATGCCAAATGGCGCACAAATCGCAATAACAGAAAGTATGAAAAGTCCGTTGATGAAGTACTCAAATTTCGAGACGCTATTGGCAGCCTTAAAGAAGGCTTTCACCTCACACCAGTTGACCCAAGTATCAACATGGTTAATGGACAATCCTCCACGGTCATGAAAGATCTTGTCCTTAAGTTTGCTTTTTATCCAGTGCTTCATTGTTGTTCCTTTTTGGATAAAAATAACAAAAAATGAACCATTCTTCAATGGTTCAAATAATTTAATCTTCCGTCTTCTTCATTGACGTTCGGGGATGAACGACGTAATTTACCATTCCCGGATATGGCTCAGATGTATCCCTGTCACCATGATACCCATAATCATTATAATGATGAACATGGTGTTTCAGCTTGTCAATTTCAATCTGCTGCTTTCGGCAGATTTCTTCTAGGTGTTCCAATCTTTCTTCAACAGTCGGCATCGTCGGTTCCTATGAATGAAGGGTTAATTTTCGCAATAGATCTGTTGCCTTCGAGTTCGTCAGCCTCAATGTCCTCAACAAGATCATCAATCAAAATAGCCTTTGTCCCGGGAATGAACTTTTCAGCCATGCGATGAAAACATTCCATTTTCGTCAAGCCGAATTCATTCATCATAGCCCCAGGAATTAAAGCCTCCGCACGATCCTCTTCTTTCAAGAATCCCTGCTTAATCATCAAGTCAACAGAGTCTTCTTTCACGAAGACATCGCCACGGTACTTTTCTTCAATGCCTAAACGGTCAAACATCAGCTTGACCACTTCAGGTTCAATTTCATCCTTTGTCTTCCAACCCCATGTAAAGAAGTTGACCGTCAAAAGATCATTCTTAATGCCTTGAATGAACATCTTAATGCGGTTGCAGTTATCACACATGAACTCCGCATTCTGAAGATCATCAAGCACGGTGTTTTCAATGTCAAGAAATATCTTTATCATTTTCTTCTAGCTTTTTATACACAAAAGGATTTTCGCCCATAAAGCCATGAGCGGTAAAACATTTAGCGTCTTGTTTGTTTCTCAAGTAGTAGTTTCTAATCCACGCTGCGACTGCGACAGAACGGCTTTTCCCTGCATGGCAGTGAATGTACCATTCATCAACATCGCGGTTGTCTTTGACGAACTGAATGATCTGCTTTGCCTGTTCGTCTGAAATGCCGTATGCAGTTCCATACTGTTCAGTCTCAAGTTTTTCCTCATAGATATCATCAAAGTCAACATTCAACACATTACGGAACTCGTTGCATTTGAACCAATGTTCGTCCTGTGTATTATGACGTTCAAAGTACTTTTGACGGAAGGCCGGCGAGCAACAAATGGAAATGATAGCGACATTTGGAGCCGCGCCATCAGTGTCATTCCAGCCTAGCTTTTCCATCGTTGAGTCAAAGTCCTTGTGGGACATCGCATAAATTCGTTTTCTCTTAGTTGTCATATACGTCCAAAATCCAATCTTGTTCAGCCTTAAGCTCTGCTTCCAGAGATTCGTCTGAGGGTTTCATTCTTCTTTCTGCCTTGTCAATTTTGTTCTGCTTCTGTTCGCCCTTATGAAATTCAGCATCACACCAATAATGTCTATCAGAATGATGACGATGCAAAGCATAAGCACGCTGACAATCAGCTTCTGAAAATCCATACTGCTTTTGAAGATCGTCTCTTAGTGCTGACCATGTTTCAATGCTAAGAAAACCGCGTTCATCACGAGCCTTTCTCCAAAGTTTATCTTCTTCTTTCATAAAACGAGCGAGCTTGTTTTCATAACGATCTTTCTGCGTATTATTCATTAGGCACTTCTCCTTGCAGATTTGACAAACCTGCTATAACTCCAACAAAGTCGGCAGGCAGCAGGTATTCTATACATCCAATATCATTGCCATTGAACCAATCTGCTACGATATGACGATGACAAAAATCACCCGTCTTTTCATAACAGACTAGCACAATTTTATCAAGCGGACCAAATTTCAAAAGATCATTGACCACCTGTTGGACATACAACTTATCAAGCACTTCTTCTTTGAAATGCTTGGTGTAATAGTCATTGTCTCCCTTGTGATCGCCGTTTTTCCATTCATTGAAAAATTCCCACTTAGGAGCAAGCACTTTATATTCATGGCCTTTATACCAATCCGGCGCCTTACCGCAAATGGAAACAGGAATGAGTCCTCTTTCTTCATACGCCTTAAGTCTGGCAAAATATCCTGTGAACATTTTAGTCCTTCTTTATCTTTGCTTTCAACGCTTCAACTTTCAGCTTATATTTGGTGTCTAGCTTTTTCATCTTAGCAGCAACGCCTACAGCAAGTGTATCAACTTCTTTAATGTATTCTTCATGCATGTCAATGGCAGCCTTTATCATCGGCTGTTTTTCCTTGGCCATCTTGAGGCCGGTTTGGTATTTTTCAAGCGTGTAAAAATCATCAGAAGCTAGTTTGCTGAATTGGTCAGTGCTCTCATAAATGTCATGACCGTCCATCGTAGGCCATGTATATGCCGCTTCTTCAACATCATCATCGCATAGATAAACATTTGCTCTGCCGTCACCCGGTTCAAATGTCCATTCTTCCATCGCGGAAATGTAGCATCTTTTGCTTTTGTTGCTAGGTCTAATGAAAGATGCGATGAACCAGCCTTTGTAATAAAGTGTTGAGCGGTCATTACAAACGTCTAGACCGACGCCTTGCATAGAGATGTCCCAGCCAATAGCCTCTGCAGCTTCAGGGACAGACTCAAACATGAATGCATCAACATTTCTTTTTGACTTTGGAAGAACACCGTAGCCATGTTCCATAATCAAAGTCATCGCTTCACGAAGTTCTGAATTGCTAACCGTTTCAAGGTTAACAAGAGTTTCTTTTCTAATCATCCTTCCCTCTGAACTACATCTTCATAAGTTCTTACGACATCGTCTCTTGCATCTGCAAGTTTGCAGCAAGCGACTCCGTTCGCTAATAGGTATTTGAGTCCATCTGATGGGTTGCGGTCATAATCATCAACATAGTAAACATTTTTGATGCCTACTGCCGCAATCAGTTTAGCACACTGAATGCAAGGCGAAATTGAGATGATAAGGTCACAGTCAGAAACATCAATACGGTTTTTAATCGCAAAAGCGATGCAGTTCATTTCTGCATGCACTTCGTGATGTTCCGAGAACTTGTGATGTTCCGCAAACCATTCTTCTTTTGAAACTTCATACTGAGCCATTTCCGCAGGAGGTGCATATTCTCCAATGTAATAACGGTCACCGATGCGAATGAAACGGTCGCAGCAATGTGGCTGCCCAGGAGCGGTTCCGTTATATCCCATTGACAGAATGCGTCCGTCTTTAACGAGAATAGCAGAAACCTTCAACCTAGAACAGGTTGAAAGCTCCTTATATGATTCCAAAGCGGATGTGTAAATTGGCTTGTATTTCAGTTTCATTTTTAGCTCCAAGAAAATCCGTCAGATGCCGGTGCAGGTTGACCAGTTGCATACCAAGGTTCGTCCTTTTCCCAAGAGGTCTGCTGGGGAGGTTCAATCTTCTGCGGCTGCTTAGGAATGTCAATCTTTTCCGGACCTGTGTCTTCCTCGTTTGCCCCACGGATCTGGCTGAATGTTTCAATCTTTTCATCAAGTGTTTCAAGAGCAACGCCCATGCCGTGTTTCACAACGAAGTTGTAAAATTCTCGGCCGTTGAACTTGCCCTGCTTCCAGTTCTCGAGGATGTCAATCACTGGCTGATGAAATTCCTGTGGGATAAAGTCAAAGTCAATCAAGCGACGGTTTTCATCAAAGCGCTGCTGAAGATCGTTCTTTGTAAGCCAATCCTGAAGTCCTTCAATCAAGATCTTTTCAACGGTCTTCGGTCCAACGCCCTTCTTCAACTGAGGAATGTCATCGCTCTTATCGCCCGTGATAATCTTCTGCATCAAGGCGACATTCGGGTCAAGAACCTGAATGTACTTATTCTTAATCGGATCCCACTGCTTGAAGTTCGGGTACTTATGAAGCTGGTAAAAATCCTTATCGGTTGAGATGAGAGTGATGTCCCACTGCTTCATGTACTTTGTTGTCAATGCCACAAGGTCATCTGCTTCCAAACGGTGAACCTTCAAGAACAAGCAGTTCTGCAAGCTCTTTGACAAGTCATCAATGAATTCATTGTTCATCTGGAAGAATGCGTCAAAGTCAACAGGAGAGGCTTCTCGTCCCGGGGCTCGGCTGCATTTGTAATCCGCAAAAACGTCACGGCGCCAGTTATGAAAACCTTCCATACAGAAGATAATCTTGTTAGGCTTGAACTGTCTGACTGACTTGCAGAGAGATGTCAAGAATGCGTTCTTGTAGATGGTGAACTGCGTGTCCGTTGGGTCGTAGGCCAGCGCGAACAAGCATCGCATACTTAGGTTGTTTGTGTCAATAAGAAGAACCTTGTCTCTCTTGGTTTCCTTATATCCTGTTGCTTCTTCTAAGAAATTCATAAAACTTTACTCCAGTTTGTTGAAATAAAATAACAAAATTTGGGCGGAATGTAAATAGTGGAATTTACTTTTTATTCTCTAAGAAATCCTTAATACGGCCAGAAAGGTCCATGCAACGATGAACAAGCGGTAGCTTGTTTTCTTGTCCTGGGATCTGAAACAGCAAGAGTTCGTCAATCTCCATGCCGGTTTTCTTTTCAAGCATGTACTTATACAAACTGAGCTGTAGAGAATACTCCACGGTATTACAGACCGGAAGGTCAGAGAACGGTTCCTTCAAGCATTGGTCGCCGAAGTAGTTCGTTGTGTCAAACTTCTTTGATGTCTTCCAGTCAATAATTGCATACTTCCTTGTCTTCATGTTATAGGCAATCATATCAATGGTTCCGCATATAGCATGTTCTTGGTCATACACAACAAATTCATTCGCAACAGGTGCATATACACGCTTCATCTTGTTGAAGAGCGGAATACAGCGGAACTTCTTACGCCATTCAAAATCTGCTTTCATGCCCGGGAATTTTTCTTCAAGCCTATCATCAAACTTGTAGTCCTTTTTATACCACAAGTTCTCCATGACTGAGTGGATTTGGGTTCCCAAAGCGCAAGCATAGTCACCTGCATATTTCCACTTAGCCTGAACTGCTGCATACTGTTCAGCGATGATTTTCTTGATTTCTTCAATTTCTTCAGGCGTCATGTTGTCTTCATCAATGTCAACAGCAACGCCCTGCTTCTTCAGATCTTTCACGGCTGAGTTGAACGCCTTCAAATCCCAGTCTTCTTCAGGCACAAACTGCTTATACCAACCTGTTGCGGATTGGAAATTAGTGCCTAACGAATCGGTATACTTATGACGGGTTTCCTCAAAGGAAATGTCATTAAAGGATGTCCATAACTTTTCGTGTAAATTATTCATATTCAAAATATAATAAAAGATGGCGCTTTTTGAACGCCATCTTGAAAATTTTTTCCGAAGTTCTTTTTAGAACACCTTCATGTAAGGTGCTGCCATAAATTCATAATTGAGTTTCTTCTTACCTTTCTTATCCTTACCTACGATGGCAAGCGGGTAGCCTGCTGACTTAGCAAAGATTTTGGTGAAGGTCCAAGGGTGAGTAAAGATGAGCGATGCAATGCGTTTCACACCTTCATATACCGCTTCAGGAACTGATTTACCAGCATCAATGTTCTTCTTAACAATCGCTGTCAAGTCAATCGGCACATAATTCGGTTCAGCAGGAAGTATTTCTTTAAGGGCGAGGTTTCCCTTACCGAAGAATGCTTTAGCACCCTTAAGGCCGAAGTTACATTGAATGGTTCCGCCTGCTTCACGAATGAAGATACCCAACATATCACCATCGCCAGCATGCAAGTCCTTGCCGTGTCCACGGTTGAACGGCACATCAATTCGGTAGGTCTTAACATCAGGTTTGAACTGAGGAATGACGAGGTTCTTCTTATTGCAGTTGAATGTGCAGTTATTAGGATCATCTGGGTCAATCTGAACGACAACCTTATATTCGTCGTTGATGTTATCACCGACAGCGGTTGTCTTGATGTTGAAGTTAACCGCAGCGACCATAACGCTTGTGCCAGTTTGCTTCATTGAAATGCCAAGCATCTTTCCTTGGTTAATCATTTCGTTAACGAACTCATTGTGTTCAGGGATCTGGTCCTTTGTAAATGCCATGCAACGGTCCATCAAAGGAACTGCATCGGCTGCATTGAAAACAAGCAAAATATCGGTCTTATCAACCACATCCTTCTGAACGCCACAGCGCTGCTTACCCAAGAACTTAGAAGCTGATGCCTTGACTGTGCTAGGCAATCTCATGTTATCATGGATGAACAGAGGCTTGAACCAAGTAGGCTTGTGAATGAAGATCTTATTGATTTCCGACTTCCAGTCTACCTTGTAAATCGCTTCAAAGCAATTACGCCAGCCGTTGTTTCCTGATGTCAAAATCATGTTGATTTCAGTCTGGAACTGTTCAACATCTTCAGCAGGAACGGAGTAATCAATGTATTTACAGATACCTGTCTTCTTTACAGGGTCAGATGATTCCATCCAAGCCTGCACTGGATATTTGGCTTTCTTCTTATCAGTCGGCACAGGAATAGGAATGTTGTCCACACGCATTTGCATCAAAGCGCCGATAACGGCTTCTTGGAAGTCAGTCGTGTTCTTGAGGTACTTAAATGATTTTGACTTAGCTGACTGATGCAAAGCAATCTTCGCACCGCAAGGTAACTTAATCACCATGTCAGATGCACCGCTTTGTTCAGCACCTGCATCAAACAAGTTGCTTTCAGCAGAAGAGCCCTTACCGATACAAAGCTTAGGCTTAGCGCTTGCACTGTTTGATGTCTTATAGAACAAGCCGTTAAAGTCAGGATTATCAAATTCTTCATCGCTGACCATCACGCCACCAGCAATTTCTTCAAGCTCAGCAAGTACATCAGGGAACTGCTTCAATGTATCAAATGTACTGATGTTGCGGTTAGGGATCTTCGCAGTGGTTGGCTTTTCTTCAGCCATAGCCTTTTCTTCTTCGGCTGTCTGTGGCTTATCGGTTGATGAAACTTCCTTCTTTGTCCCAGCTTTCTTTGTAGGAGCCGGAGCAACGGGCGGCAACTTTTGGCGTGCCTCTAACATAAATTCTTGTATGGTAATCATTGTAATTCCTCTACATTATTTATTTCTTGGCCTTTGCCGCCTTGGCTGCTGCCTTCTTTGCAGCTTCCTCTTCCTTGGCCTTTTTCTTAGCTTCACGTTCAGCAGCCTTGCGCTTCTTCTCTTCTTCGGCAGCACGCTTGGCTTCTTCCTTAGCCTTCTTAGCTGCTTCCTTCTGAGCAATTTCAGCGTCAATATCAGACTGTTTCCTTACCTGACAATCATACTTGCTCATGAGCTTTTCTGCTACATCGTCAGGTGCAGAGCATTCATCAAGGCGTTCAATTTCAAATCCTTCAAGGTTTGCAGTCAAGAGCTTGCAGCGACGAATTGCCAACTTGCCGGTTTCTGACTTGTGTTTCTTCAACGCAGCAAGTTCAGCGTCGGTGATTTCCATTGCTGACAAATAGAAGCCTTCAGTCACCATTTTCGGCCAGTACTTAGCCGGGCATTGTGTCGGGGTATAAGATTCGGACACTGCCTGTGTTGAGTGACCTAGCTTAAGCCATGCGTCCACCTTACCAAAGCGATAGCCCATCTTGAAGATTTCATCAAAGTAATTGTTCTGCTGCATCACCAAGCAATGGCGATAACCATCTGCCTGTGGAACAAGTGACTTATAGGTAAAATCAATAGTCTTATTGTCATGAATGACAACATGAACGAACTGACCGCCTACGCCTTCGTCATCCTTTGTTCCCTGAAGCAGTTTGTAAACCTTGACTTTTTCGTCAGTCATGTTGCCGTCAAAGATACGAGCCTTGATGTCGTTTGCCTTTGAGTTCTTCTTTGTATTCTCAATAGGCTGCCATTCACCACCAATATTCTTGCGGGTCATTGTCATTTCGTATGGGTTCCAAATAACACCGACAAGGCCGTCTTGCTTACCTTCATAAACAAAGCCTGCGATAGGCGTTTCCAATGTGCCGTCATCACGCTGATAATACTCAGCATTCATCAAACGGTAGAAGGCAAAAGCACACTTAGCGTTATTTCTAGATGCTGATGGAGTAATGCGAGCAAGATCATCTGCATCGATGTTCAGCTTGAAATACTTCATCTGCGCTTCAATGAATGAGCTTTCATCAGGCGAACCACACTTCTTAAACAGTGCTGACTTGACGAAATAGTCATAAAGGAAATAAACCAAACGGTCGGAGTTCAAAGAGAATTCATAGATGTTGTTGCCGTAAAGTTCAGCTCTTGTGTCGCTCTTCCAACCGGCCTTACTTTCTTCAGGCGGTTCAAGGGTTGTGTAAATGCCAAGGCCATACATGTTGCCGGCATTGTTCGCAAATCTCAATTCCTGGGCGTTGAAGTACTTATCGTAGTCATCGCTCTTTGATGTTGTGTACATCAAAATCTTATCGCCTTGGAACTTTTCGTTCAGGTGATTAAGACAGGTCTTGCTGTAAAATTCCATTAGGTTCATTTCATTACCTTCAAAAGATTGTTAATTGCTTCGGTCAACTGCTTAGCCTTTTCATGAACTTGATGCATGTGGGCTAGGTTTTTCTCCGTAAAATCATCGGTCAAGAGCTTCATTGCATCTGCTCCGTCACTGACGACGAAACCTTCGCCTCCGCTCATCTTGCCGTTGTGTCGTGTATAGAAACCGGCAAGACCGATTTGGTCAGTGATGTCATTCAAGCATTCACCAATCAAACGGCAAAGATCTGCGATGTTATCGCTGTCTGGTCCGAGGATTGAGAAGTCCTTTGTCTTAAATGCCTTACGCATCAACTTCTGGAATTTCGGATCCTTCAAAGACTGCAATGAGTTAATGCGTGCTCGGATCTGGCCTATAGCCGGTCCGTTGAAGTTCTTCATCTTCGGCTCAATATCATTCGGGTCAAGGACAAAGGCTGCCGATTTATCAAGCAAAGTGCTTGCATCGCTTATTCTACTGATGTCAAAATTCTTAGAGACCTTCGTATGAACGAAGATACCGAAGTTGGATCTTTCAATCTGTTCAACCCATTGTGGGTTCGTAAACACATATTCTAGCGTGTTTGGGGTGCAGGCTGGTTGTCCATCAACCTCTGTTAATTCAGAAGGCTCACCATAGAATACATCGCCCCAAACCATGGTTCCTGGCTTAACTGTGCGGGCGAGCTTCAAAGCATTCTTAAATGATGCAATACGGTGTCTCTTCGGTCCTTCTTCCATATCCTTTTCTGCGAAGAACTTATCAATCTCTTCGTCAGAAGTGAAGTAAGCACCGGGTGTGCCTTTCTGTGTCTGCTGAATAATCAGCTTAAAGGAAACCCCGGGTCCTTTTAGCCCAGGGAATTCTGACCACATTACAACAGCAGGGGCACCGTCAATTTTGGTTGACAGGTTTTTCCCCTTTGATGCAATCTCCAGAAGATGCAGCATAAGATCTGCTTTACCTTCTGCTAGCAAATCAAATGCGCTTTTCATTATTCTTCTTCAGCTCCTTCAACTGGTTCTTCTGCCTCTGGTTTTTCTTCAGCATCCTTATTGCGGTATTCAGCGTAAAGCGGCTGTGATTTCATTAGGTAATCATGGAAGCCAAGTTCCACAATCAAATCTAAGGCGCCCTGAACATTTGAACCCTTAATAAGTTTCTGCCAGTCCTTGTCAAACTGACGAGGTGTCACCTTAAGCACGCCCTTGTTTACTTCGCTAAATTTCTTCAATGTCTCTAGCGAGTCAGCGGTGAAGTCCCAACCGTATGTTGAGTAGAAACGAATGGCACGAAGAACTGCAACCGGCTGACCGCCTGCTGCCATCGCTTCCTTCATGAAATTCGTTAGGTTGAGCTTCTTCATCTTCATATCCTTCAAGCCACCGCACGGGTCAACAATCTTTCCAGTAGCTAGGTCCTGAGCCATAGCATTCATTGTCAAATCGCGGAACTGAAGGTTGTCTTCAATCTTTTCTCCCTTATGCAAGCAAGCAGTTTCAAATTCTTCACCTGCCACAATCGGCACAACGATGATCTGCTTACCTCTGAAACGAATGTCCTTTGTGTTGAACAGTTCGGCATAGGTCTTGTAATACATTGTCGTGATAAGGTCAAAATCGTTCGGTGTCTTGCCCAAAACTTCATCACGAACACAACCGCCGATAAACCACAAATGGTCAGGTTCTCCGGTCAGCTCATTGATGTGTTCGGAAACTTCCTTACCCATTTCCATTGCTGCAGCTCTTACATCGCTTGCATCGTGGGAAATGTGTGCTTCACCGAGCAACTTACCCAAAACTGGCTGATAAGCATGTTCTTCAATGTTCATGCCCTTAGCGCAGTCATGATACATCTGTTCAGCTTCTTCCTTGTTGTCAAACGGAGCATGCTCAACGAAGCCTTCAATGTCGCCATTCTTAATGAAAGCACGCATCTGTGATGCTGAGAATGCTTCTGCCGAATCACGAGCCATTGCTTCCTGAACAACAACATTTACATCGAGAATTTCACCACGGCCTTGATATTTCTTCAGAAGTGATTTTGCGAAACCCTGATATGCAGGGACGCGGTCAGAACCAGCAAGCAATGTTACGGTGCCGCCGCCGCGCTTCTGTGAAAGGAATGCGCAGTCACGGATAAGATCATAGACCTTATTACAAGGCTTGTCATCAACTGTGACGCCATAAGGCTTACACATCAGTTCAACATAATGACGCTTCTTTTCAAATGTAAGCGGGTTCTTTTCAGGGTCTTCTGAGCCAGAAAGTGAAATAATTGCTTCGCCGCCTTGTTCCTTAGCCATCGCAGCGAGTTTCTTCACAACGCCCAAGTGCCCTACATGTGGTGGGTTATATCTGCCATAGAATACCACAATGTTGCCTGTGCTGGGCATTGTGCCTTCTGTAAGAAATTTCTGAAAATCTGACTTCATGCTAAAATTCTCCAATTTTTATTTTATTTATTCCGCGAGTAAGCCAAGCTCTTCCTGGGTGATAATCTTGAAGACATATCCGTGCAGGCTAGCCCATTTCCTAGCTTCTGTCCATTTTTCGTGATTTCTGCGTAGTACATTACAGCGTTCCTGCCACGCATCAATTCTCTTTTGTGTCAACTTTTTCTTCTTATTCAGCTCTGGAAAGATGATGGCGCCGCATTCATTAAGCTGCGGTACCTGACATGCAGGCTTGACTTCCACGAGCCACTTTTCAATCTTGCCGGTGTGTTTATTCCTCGTCAAGACAATAAAGTCAGTGACATACTTATGTTTCCTGTTGTCAATCTGCGAGAAGTAAGGGATTTCAATACATTCAGATCCCCACTCGATTACATTGTCTTCAATGTCACACCAGTTCGCAAAGATTGACTCCCAGCTGGAGCGGAAAGTAATCTTGCTATGAACCCCAGGCATTTTGCCGTTTTTGTTCAGACACTTGCCGGGGTATCTTGGAATGAACTCACCCGTCGCAAAATCAGCACCGAACATTGACATTAGACACCTCTATCCAAATCTGAGAGGTTCTTGCCAATCATCGGCGTTTCTGTAATGCCAAGCGTGACCTTTTCGTGTTTCTTTGCAGTTCCTTTGGCAATCTTCTTTTCAATTTTCTTCAGTGATTTCTCTTGTTTGAGGGCAAAGACCTCCTGAACATGAGAAGGAAGATCTTCAAGTTTGTCAATTTTTCTGCGAAGACGAAGTTCTTGTCTACCCATTTCGCAGAGGGCGTGGGCGTCAATAATATCCGATGTTGGTTTCACGCCGTCGCCTTTGTTCACGACCGGCAAATTTGAAATGTTAGGCTTCTTACCAGTAAAGGCATTGAAAGCCTGATACATTGAGATCTTGTCAGCACCGCCGTATGCTGCATAAAATTTCTTGTTTGTAGTCGGCGAATAGAATCGCAAAGTCTTTCCAGAACGGTAAAGAGCTTGCTTGATGTAGCCTTCAAATTCAGCTAGGTCAAAGACCAAGCCGCTTGCGTTAATTGCGTAGTCTTCAACGAAAACATATTCACAATCCTGAACCCACTTAAGAATGTGGTCCTGCAAGAATTCAAATCTGGCATAATCATCAGGGAAATCTTTCTTACCGCGGTATTCTACGATGTTCCCGCCAGCATACTTAGGAATTGAAAAACCATAGCCTTCGCAAGATATCACATCGAGATTATCATCAAGTTCTTCAATGCAGATACCGGGCGAAGTATAAGAAAGGTCAAGTCCACAAATTTTCATAATACACCTCACTTTCGTTCAGTGTATTTATTTGCTTTCCTCGCTGAAATGGTTAATCACATGTTCTGCTTCATCGCAAGTCATGCCGCCAAATTCTTTGAACGGACACTTCTTTAAGAGGTCAACATGAACTTGAAGATTGCCGTCTGAGCATCTAATCCAAGCCCAAGAAGACTTAATCGGTCGTGTCTTAGCTACAATGTTCTGCTGGCTAAGAATATGTCCAAGACTTGCTACCTTGGCATTGACTGCACCTTGTGAATAAAGTTCATGCACCCACGCATCAAAGTCATTCTTCAGTTTGTCTAACTTGCTATCGTCCATTTCAAACAATTCCTTTCTTCTTACAGAACTTCATCAAAGCTCTCGTAATTAAAATGCCAACAAAGTCTACTATTATGAAGAATGTGTTGAACTCCACTAGTAATAACGGCATACCTAACAAGCCAAGAATGGCAGTAAGTATCGCACAACCCAACAGGATGTACATAAAAACATCAAATGTCTTAAGTATCAAATCCATCTTATCTTCCTATCTTATACCATTCATTAGCTAGGCGTTGAATTTGTTTATCATACTTTCTATCGGCCCAAGCTGGGCGAGGAATAGAACAGAATTCTTGATAGGTTCCGCCAATGCCAGAGAACCACGCAGCCAGTCCGAACACGCCATTATGACGCATACCTGCTGGCATTTCATCAAGTTTACGCTTGACGAATTCCTTTGCCTTCGTCATGTCTTGATTTTGGTCACGGCGCTTCTTATTCTCGGCATCAATGCTTCTTATGTATTCTTCCTGTTTTTGTTCACACAAAGCATAAGCAAAAGGGAAACCTTCAATGCTTTCCGGAGACCACAATTTTCCATTATGCATGTTGTAATAATACGGTGCGCCTGGCACCTTCAAAGCAGGCATCTTGAAGAACTGTGCTTTCACAAATGATGCTGGGTCAATGTGCGGGAAGTAATTCAGCATGTAATGATACGGGCTGAATGTCTTGTCATGGCATTTGAAGAACAGACGGTTGATGTCATATTCCTTGTCCATAAACAGCAATACACGAAACTTATTGTTCTTCCCATCATAAGAATGCGATGTATGCAAGATATACTTAAATTCCTTAAAACGGTTTTCAAATTCTTGGATGGTATAAGTTGCATCATCAAAGTCAAGAATAAGAATATCAGTGCTTCCAATGTTTTCGGTGCATCGCTTTTCACCATGCACGGAACAGAATTTCCACTGAGGGATCATTGACTTATCGGGAACGATGAGAGGATTCTTAATAAGATTGGTAATGCGTGCAAAGACATCTTTGTTCATTCCTATGCTCTGCATCGTGTTATCAAACTGATTATTTATCGTCACAAGGTTCATAAGTCAACTCAACCGGCTCACTCTTCTTTCTTAAAATTCCTGTTATGCGGTTCCAAATCCTGCGCCATCTTGATGGCTTTACATACGGGCAAAAGATGACACCTGTCTCAGGTTTCTCACCTGGGAGATGGTCACTTCCTTTGAACGGTAAGATACATTGCGGACCTGCTGCAAAGTGGTCGGCGTAAATTTTTATTTCTGCGTCTGTCATATTACAAATTTAACAAAGAAAACCGGCCCTCGCGGACCGGCTTAAAAATTTTCCGAAGATTACTTAGCTTGCTTTGCTGCTTCGGCTGCTTCCTTTTCTTTTGCCTTTTGCAGACGGATAGGAGTTGTCAGCCAGTTGTCAGATATATCCTTTTCCTTTGCATCGGCAGGCAAGCGAGTCCAAGAAACGCTCAGGTCATGACCGCCACCCCAACCTGTCGGGTCAGAAGGCTTGTAATCCCAACCGTCCCAGCCACCAGCAAATTCTTCAATCTTGTCGCATGGGATCATCAAACGCTGAATTGTGCGATCTGCCTTAAGATGGTTAATCAGATCTTCATCATCAAAATCAGCGCTGCCGTCATCAAACATGCTGCAGTAGAATTCTGTTGCCACTACTTCAAGGGCAAGATCCTGCATGTCCTTGAGCTTTTCATCATCAACGACGCCATACTCGCCTTCTTCGTATGCGTAGTCAGCATCATTGCAGTCCATTTGTGATTTCCACGATACACGCCACTTCATTAGTCGCACTCCTTGTTGATTTCATACTTAGGCTGTGGGTCAGCAGGTACATCAAGGCGGGTGACCTTAATGTTAGCTCCGCTCAGCGGTTCCGCTTCAATACTTGCAATGATAATCTGCTTCATTGCATCGTATTCTTCATCAGTCGCACCTTCAGGGATCTCGAATGTGCGCTTTGTCGAGTAGTTGACTGCTACCTCAAATTTCATAGTATTCTCCTTTAGAATGGTAGTCCATCTTTATGTGTGTTAAGTTGATGTTCAACAGCGAAACAAATCTGCTGAACGAGTTGCTTGATGTCGTCCTCTACACGAAGAGGAATGCCGGCAGCCTTTCGGTGTCCGCCTCCCTTGCCCATGTATTGGCACACTTCAACAAGGTTGATGTTATCAGTTGCCGAACGGATAGACAATGCATTTCCGTGCTTAATGATCTGATACTGATACCCATCCTTAGAAAGACGGTGACTCATTTCAGCCATGTATCTTTCACATTCATAGAAGCAGCCATTATGCGGCAAGTCAGATACCGGAAGATTATCATAGGTTGTCTGGACTGCCTGTTTGTATTCTAGCAAGTACTGCTTTTCTTCTGGGTAAAGATTTGTGTTGCCCTTTCCAAAGCGGGTCATGAACCACTGAAAGCCCATCTGCCAATAAAGAGCATTGAAAGGCATAGCACGAGGATCCTTCAGTGTGAACAAGTCATAATCATTTGCGAGTCCGACAAGATCCTTGATGTGTGAGAGATCCTTCTTAACGCTGAAGAACTTGTAAGCAAGCATTGCCCCGCAGTAGCCTATGTTGATGAAAACATTTTTCTGTGGGTCATGATACTTCAACGCAGACTCATGATGGTCAAGAACCATGACAGGCACGCCCGCCACAAATGCGATTTCTTCTATCGCATTCTTCAGCATTCCTGGGCCGCCTTCGGTCGGTGTAAAGTCAGTGAAGATGATGGCATCATACTTACCGTGGTGAATGTTCACCTTTGTGATGATTTCCTGTTCTCTTCCGTAATTCGTTTGTTCCGTAATCACATTCTTGTAGTAATTCTTAATCACGACAGCGGAGACAGCTCCGTCAAAGTCAATGTGTGTGAAATTCAGAATGCGAAGGTTTTCATTATAAAAATCAATCATACCGTTTCCTCAAACAAAATATAATAAAAAATGGGAGCCTTGTAGGGCTCCCATTGAAAAATTATTCCATCAAGGAATTAACCCTGCTGGTCATTGACTTGTGCCCAGAAGGCAGCGTCGTCAAGTGTTTCAGCAGCAGCCGGTGCAGCCTTTACAGGTTCAGCGGCTGGCGCATCAAAGTCAAATGATTCTACTGCAGGAGCTGCTGCGGGTGCGGCAGGTGCAGCGAACGGATTGGTTGATGCGATGGAATTTGAAGCGGCTGCTGTTCCTGCGACAGGAATACCGTCAAACAGTGTCTTACCGGTCTTCTTTTCGTAACGTTCAAGAATTCCGTTGTAATCAGCAACATCTTCTTCCTTGTGGTAGCATTCGTCGAGACGATAAAGCTTGCTTTCAACTTCGTCGATTTCCTTTTCAGTCAAGTCTTCATACTTCTTTCCAGTCCACTTGTTAATCTGCTGTTGTGGGCCGAAGTGAGAAGCATCAAGCTTAGGTCCGTTTGCAGTCTTAACGCCTTCGTAAACGAAGTTAGCGCCGTCAAACCAATCAAACGGGTTGATACCCTTCTTAACTTCAATTCCATCGTCCTTGTCAGTCATGGCTTCAGAGATGAGCTTCATGATCTGAGCACCAAATTCAAAGCGATAGACCTTTCCTTCCTGTTCAGTGTTGTTCGGGTTACGAACCACCAAGATATTACATACATATCTTGAACGAGCCTTTCCGAAGGAATGCTGCTTAGCTTCTTCCTTGTTCTTGTAGATCTGGAACTGCTTTCTGTTGTATTCGCAAATCGGACAAGGCTTGCCGAACTTGCCAAGACAGTCGCATCCAAACCACTGGTCACCGTTCACCTTAAACATGTGGGTGCGGTTCTCAATGAAAGGCTTAAATTCTTCAGGATGTGATGGGAGGAAACGAATGACACAGCTAAATTTATTGTCCTTATAGGTCGGCGTAAATGCGTCCTCAACCTTATAAGATTTGCGTGTCTGAGCAGCCGGTTCTGCTGCTTGCTTGATTTCTGCGAAATAACCACTTAGGTCTCTTTTTACTGGCATGATATTACTCCTTTATGTTTTGTCTTACTATATGCAACAACCTTAAGAACTGATTAAATGATTGGTCAATAATCTTGCTTTCATCTACCTTAAAGCATTTGTTGTCAAGTGCCTCAATGTAGAACCAGAAGTTTAATTCACCTTTCCTTACCAATTCATAAAGTTTATTTTTCTGCTGTTCATTGACTTGATATAGGTCAAATTTTGCGTCAGAAAAGTCCGTAAACGGATTATCGCCTGCAGCTTCCTCTGACAATTTATTTATAAGGTCACGCTGACGATTTATCTCTTTTACGGTATAAAATTTAACAACATTTTTCACATAGTTGGGATTTAAGATGTTTTTTTTCTTAAGCTTCCCTGTGATGGATTCTCCTATCATTGCAAGAACCCATTCCTTAAAGTCAACCTCTTTCGAGTTAATTGCGTTAGCCATGTCAATGAAGTCAGGGAACGCATTCTTCATACGAGGCGTCTCAAAGAAATCTTCCTTAAGGACTTGTTCAAAAGTCTTCTTTGAAAATTTGCGGAAGGCAGCAGGCGTGTCTTTCTTGACAAGCTTGCTGAACTCCGTCCAAAAGTGGTATAATTCTCTACTAGTCGTCTGCATCGAGAAAATCCAATAATGTTGTGCCTTTCGGCTGTTTGTCTAGCTGTATGCGGTATCTCTTCAAAAGCTCTGTCTTAACTGCATAGTAATTCAGTTCGTCAAGACACTTCAAAGCGATAGGAACTTCCAAGAAGTCAGTAATCAAGTATGTGACAGAGTCCGCAACAGGAACAAGTTTCTTCCTATTAAGATCTGCCAATGCTTGGTTAAATGCCGCAAAAGCATCAGTGTTATTCTGTATGACTGGAATGAGCGACTTCGGCAACCTTGACGCATCATCAATGTCAGTCAAGTCAAATCCTCTTTCCTTCATCAGGTTGTAGAACTTTGTCTTGTTCTGCTTTCGTTCAAGTGACTGTCGGTCATCCCAATCGGTTAACAATGTATCAAAGTAGTCCATCGTCATCCTCCTATACAAAGTCTATTTCATCAATCGGTGTTTCGGAAGAACCCTCGTCAAATTCATACGGCTCGTCTTCCTCTGTGTTTTTCAATGTCTTCTTACGCGGTGTCGGTGAAGGCTGCGTAAAGATGTTTGCGGCGCTTTGTGATGTTGCTGCAATATCTATATCAAATATGCGCTGCTTTTCCTTATCCACGCCAATACGGGTCAATATCGGCCTTCCATTCAATGGTGCACCGTATCTTGTCTTCAACAACTTCACAATGTAAAGGTTCTGTTCAGCCATTTCTTCCGGTTGTGTGACACCGAAGACAGCGTCTGCCTTCATGTTCTGACCGAATGAGTCGGCTACGTCCGTCAATGCGATTTCAGCAACGCCGTTACCGCCACGGTTTGCCTGTGAAGCAGATATGACAGGAATACCCAATTCCATACCCAATGCTCTTACCTGCATAGCAACAGTGAGCAAGAGTGTGTTTGAGTTCATGTTCGGGTTGAAGCGTCCGTTCGGAACCATACATCCGATATAGTCAATGAACAAGACATCAGGTTTGAAACCTTGCTTTTCGTCAAGTTCCTTGATAAGTGAACGGATCTTCATCGCATTCGTCGAGTATTCTGGAAATTCCTTAATAACCAAACGGTTGCCACGAAGATGTGACTTCGCTTTTGCGAACGCCTTTCCGAAATCTTCCTTTGACATTTGACGATATTGCTGCTGCGTGATGTCAAACATATTTTGAGCAACACGAGATGCAATCTTGTTTTCCGGGTCTTCAAATGTCACATACAATACGTTATGTCCATTCATGACGAAGTTGTTCGCAAGTGAGCACATAATAAGTGTCTTACCTACGTTCGTTCCTGCCATGATAAGTGTCAGCGACTTTTCATGGAACCCACCTCCAATCATGTCATTGAGTGTTTCAATGCCACAGTTGTAAATCTTCTCATGAATGTTGGCATCTTCATACAATCTCTGAGGATCATTGAAGAAGTCAAAACCAATGTTCGTGTCAAAGGAGAACGATTCTGCATCGGACACATTATCAGCAAAGCTCTCACTTGAAGAACTGCCCGGCTGTGTCTTATCTCCTCCGGTCACATAAGATGTAATCTTAACCGCCTGATTATACAGAAGTCGCTTACGAACATATTCTTCAATTTCTTCAAGAATGAATTCTGTATTGACTTCCTCGTCAGCGATACCCATCACTTCATCAAAGATTTTCAGCGTCTGTTCATCAGTGATAAGACGCTTCATTTCAATGACATTGGGCAATCGTCCGAAGCGAGTATTGTAATCCAAAATGCGGTCTACAATAAACTTGTCATCAACATCAAAGAACCAATCAACGGAAAGCATGGGTAAGACTTTAGATCTTACCCCTTCATTCACGAAGAGTGCTTTAATGATGATTCTTTCAAAATCCGTTGCTTTCATTATACTTCGTTATATGCTGCCCATTTCTTCAAGAGATTTTCGTGTCTTTCATAAACATGCAAAGACCCGATGTTATAGAAGATGCTACCCACTTCCAATTCAGGGTATGTCTTCTTCAATTCTTGGAACATCATCTGATAAACGAAGCAGTGCCATGGGAAGTCAAACGAGAAGCCAGTCACCAAGTCACAAGATCTTTGAGTCACAATGTAATAAAGCTTGCCGTCACGAATCATCGCCTGTGCAGAGACAGTACACATGAAATCATGCTTACCATTTTCAACAGCGTCCTTGTGCATTGACGGTCTTGTGTAAATCATCAATGCTTCTCTTGTGTTCACATCGGCCTTCATCTTCTCAATGCAGTTTTCATATTGAGAACCGTTTTCTTCAGAGAACACGCACCAACCATAATTCGAGTTGATGAGCTGCTTGTCATCCTTAGATGCACACCACTGCCAAATCTTGATGTCGTCCATCCATCCCTTAATAGACAGATCCTGCGACATATACCACTTATGTTCTTTTTCAAGGTAGTCGTGTTTGAACGGACGGCCAAGAACATTCACATAAGGCTGAAGCGGGTTGAGAGTCAAATGCTGGTCAATCAGTTCCCATGTATTTCCAACCTTGTCGCCGGACAGATACTTATAAGCAAGCATCTGATGAATTTCATTAAGAACTGCGTCATTTCGAGCCATGTCAGGACGCATTTCCAAATCTTCTTTCATTTCAAAATTTTCAATCATACATTCTCCAATTTTTGTTTAATGATATTCCAAACATCTTCAATGCTCTTGTCAGATATGTCAATAAGCTCTTTATTCTTGATGTTGCTCATACCGAATGCCTTCTTAAAACATTCAATCTCTTTCTGCTTATCTTCAATCTTGTTAGAGAAACTCATACCGTCTTCACGAGCAAGTAGATGCTCTGGAGTGTCAATGACAACAAATAGAAGTGCCTTCTCAAGTAAGTTCGGATACTTCTGTTCGAGTTCAAAAACATATTCCCCATTATACTTTCTATAAAGCGGAGAGTAAACCATTTCCCCGAGGTGTGCTCGGTCAAAAATCAGAACTTGTTCAGCGTCAGTCATTTCATCAGCAAGGTGAAGCATGTCATCATATCTTGCTCTTGATGCAACGAATTGTGCACCCTGCTTGAATGGTCCACTTTCTGGAACATCAATGCCGGAATAGTGAATTACTGTCGAGTCTCTGCCTTTTTCTTTGAAATAATTCTTGATCTTTTCTATTTGTGTAGATTTCCCGCATCGGTCCAAACCACACATGATAACAACTGACATATAAAGATACTCCTAAAATGTTTGAATAAAATATAAAAACATTTTTTAAGAAAAAAAGAATGGGCAAAAATTTTCTGCCCACTCTCTTAAGAATTATTGACGATTATTCAGCGTCCACATCGTAGTCTTCGTCATCGTCATCGTCTTCATTGCGTTTAGCGCCGATAGACTGAGTAGACAAAGTTGACGGGTCAGCATTCAAAAGGTCCATAATGTTTTCAACGGAAGCAACAAGAGTTGCATCTTCAAAAGCGTATTTCTTTTCCACATAGTGGTTGAATACTTCGCTCTTGTAAAGAGGAATCCAGAATGCAGCGCAGTAAAGGTCTGCTTCCTTCCATGTTTTTCCGTCTTCGTCAATTCCAACACGCTGGTAAACAACAGAGACGCCCTGCTTTACCTTGATAACCGCACCGGAGTCAATAGCATCTTCCAACAAACCGAAGTAAGGGTTGATACCACCAGAATGTTCAATCAAGAACTTGGTCTTAGAGAATTCCTTAGCAGCACGACCTTTCTTAACACCTGCTGTAATGACCTTACCGTAGATGTTTCCTTCCTTGTCCTTAGCCTTAGCTGCTGACGAAGCAAGAACGATAGCGTCAGAGTTGAAGAACAATCTCTTACCACCTGGGACAGCGAACTTTTCACCATACATCTGCAACGATTCATACACATGGTTGACAATCAGCGATGTGTTTCCGCAAGCGTTGATGATGTTAGCAAGTTCGTTCTTGAACTTAGCTGCTGACATGTTCACAGCAGATGATGCTTCTTCTGCCTTTTCCATAACCTGTGCTTCAACAATCGGACCCCAAGAGTCAAGAAGCACGAAAATCTCACGAGATTCGGCTCGTGTTAGGCCGTGGTTAATGCGACCGTAAATCTGTTTGATTTCAGGAATGCGCGAAGTCTTGAAAATCAAGATATCGTCAACGTCAATGCCAAGCGATGCAGCAAGTTCAACATTGAAAGCGTTTTCTGTGTCAATGACAACGCATGTCATGCCCGACTTATATGCAGCAGCCAGACAGTTCAAGCCAATCAATGACTTACCCCAACCGGAGTCAGCACAGATGGTGCTCATCTTACCCTTTTTAATTCCACCAAGAAGTTTTCCACTAAATAACAAGTTAACAGGCGCACAGTTGGTAGACAGATATTCATCTTCTACATTGTCTGCTGCCAAGATATCGGCGAATACTTTTTCTCTCTTAAATTTAGCGACTAATTTATTTGCCATGGTTTCTCCTAATATGCAATAATGTGTCTATTTACCTCGCCTTCAGGCGTCGGCACATTATTTATTAGGTAAAAATATAACAAAAAAATCCTCGCCTGCATTTGGCGAGGAAATAAATCTGCAATTAAGAGATTATGTATGTCTAACCGATGAAAATTGTATTTCCACCGTATTTGGCTTGCTGTATGTGCTTTTCTTCAAGCGGAACCCAAGCGGTGACTTCTCTTTTGTATCCGTTTTCTTCCGTTAGGACCTTAACACGGATTTGGATTTCACTTTCCGGATTTCTTTGAAGTAGCTCTATTAGCTCTTTTGACTTCATTTATAGCCTCCCTTTCAGGAATGACACAATTATCAATGAATTTAATCGCATCGTGACAGATCATTGCGATAGAATAGCGAGTTCCGCCGAGTTCAGGCATCATAGCGTTATAATCACCGAAGTGACCATAGTCCCAACCGATGAATTTACCTTTGCGGTCATCACCTGTTGCGTATTTACCAGTCTCAGGAAGCAACGTAGTAGATCCGTGTATCATATCACCTTCATAAGTGACTTCAAACGGCACATTACGGCGTTCGTTCCAGCGAACATTCAAAAGTTCTTTCATTTTCACATCAACATAGGCAGTCGGGAACATACCACATATTGACTTGATGATGATATGATAGCCTTTGTAGGTTGTCTCAAAGATAATCTTGCTTTCATCAGTCGGATGTTCTCTTGTCGCAGTATAAGGGAATTCATCCTCGAGTTTCAGCGAGTTTGTGGGATCTGAAGTTAGGATATATTCCGGGGAGTTATTCATTCCCGATACTGTTTCAGTTTTTATCGCTTTGCTCATCTTTTGCTTCCTTTTTAGGATTTCCATTGAATAATGTTATAAGAATTGTTCCGATAACCCACATCCATAGTGCGCCTGTCCACTGAAACTGCAAACCAAATATCCAGCAAGCCAAATAGATTAGGCCTGCCCAGCATAGAAAGTCGAGTCCAAGTAGAGCAACAATGCACACAATGAGTATGAATATCAGCGCACTTGGTGTTAGGTTGTTATTCATCTTCTAAATCTTCTTCGCCGTCTTGGTCAAAAAGTCCTAACATATCACAGACATCATAACAGTCATCATTTGACATTTGAGCAATACATTCACGAGCAATGTCTTCCCAATCAATGAAACCATCTTCTGCCTTTTCAAGTAAAAGCGATTTATTATCTCCGCGTGTAGCCATTTAATCCTCCTTTGCGGTATTTATTGTTGCCATCGTTGCCATTGTTCGTTCAAGTTTCAAAAGAATGATCTTTCTCACCTTAGTCATCTGCGCTTGTGCTTCATTAAGGAAATTGGCAACGCCATTAAAACGGGCGTCAATCATATCACGCATCTTCGCCCAAGTCGTTTTCGCAAAAACTGCTTGCGCTGCTGTTTCACGATCTTCATCCTTAAGCATTCTTGTTTTTCTGATGTCAATTCTTGCAGAAGAATCAACCTTAATGAATTCCGTGATGTCAGACTCATAAGGCAGATCATCCTTTTCGCAGATAGCAGTGAAACTTTCATCTAGGCTTTTTCCTACCAAAATGGAAGGCATGTATTCCCAGGTGATTTTCAAAATGTCAAGTTTAGGATCTTCATGAAATTCACCAGCAATGTATACGGTAAAATCCGATGCATACGGGACAAAATCTTTTTTCATCAAGCCTGCATGTCCCACTACCAATTTGAATGACATATAATCATTGCGAACATCAAGCTCATCAACGGTATAGACCATGCCGTCATATTTTTCGCCTACATCGTCCCATTCTGATATCTCTGTCCAACCTGTCGCTGCGCAGAAAGCAGCGAAGCGATTAAGAACCGTAACCTTCTTCACTTGTTTTCTCCAGTTCTTCTTAGTTATTTTGGATTTTTGACGCACAACTTACTCCGTCGTGATACCACCATTCAGGATGAACTGACCACTGACGGGTATCAGTGTATTCTTGCATCAGTTTAGAAACCGACAACCAAACTTCTTTATTGTTTATGTCAGCCGCGTCTTCAACAATATGTCTGCCGTCAGCTGCAACATAATAAGTATGCGGCGTGTTTTCATTTTTAGGAATGTCAAGGATAACTTCGTCTCCGCCTTTCAATCCAATGTTCTTGAAATAGAAACGCTTTGCTCGACCTTTCTTTTCATCCTTTTCAATGTTGTCATCAAAAACAGTAATCTTTGCATTCATTAATTCTGCAAGGCGTTGCATTTCATCAATGACATCATCAACATATTCGTTTCCTTCTTCATCAATGAATTTGAAAAATTCTTTATTAGGAAACATGCGTTCGTCCGTATATCTGCTATGCATGTATGATTCCAATAAGCGATACTTATCAGTTTCAATAACAGCCAACGGATAAAATGGGCCGGGCGCTTCTGTTGCTGAACTTAAAGACTTGATGCGTGTATCAAGGTCAGTTGTCAAACCAATCTTATACACGCCTCTATCATGTCCGTCACAGCGAACCAAGTAAACACAGTTCTTAATGTTAGTCATTAGTTCCCCCAACCGCCGCAATGCCATGAGCTTTCGCAGCCTTCTTCAGGAGGGTCAGGTTCTTTCCACCAAGGGTCGCTGGAGCCTGCCAGCAACTGTGACTGAACGCCTGTATCAAGGATTTCCATTTCGGGTTTGATGTATTTCTTTTTCATTTAGTCCGCCATAAGTTTGTCAAAGAGTTCTGGGTGGCCTTCCATCCATTCGTCAAAGCCGATGCCAGGTTTCCCAGCCTTCATGTTTGCGTTATTTTCTGCGTCATACTGCTTGTAGACTTCGTCAAAGTTCTTATCAAACTCTGGGTCCTCTTCTTCACAAGCCTTTTCAGCAGCCTCGCACATTGCTTCATATTCTTGTGCGGTTTCGTCGTCAATCACAACGGGCAGCACATAAGTGTTATAGATGCCCTTATGAAGTTCACCTTTGTTTTCCGAAAATACCCTCGGGTCAACTTCATCGTCAAGATACGGTTTAAGAGCCTTTTCTTTCAAGACGCCGCCTTTCACAACGTCGCCGCCGTCCATGCCTTCATCCCAATCCATAACGGTGATGTCAGTATACTTGGTAAGATCCAAGCCTTTGATAAATTCAGATACCTTCATTAGTTTTCTCCTTCGGCTTCTGCCTTGTTTTCTTCAACCGCGTCAAGCACTTCATCAATGAATTCTGCTACGCGTCTGGGTGAGTTAAATTCTTCGTCGTCTTCTGCATAATCATAATCATTTTCCCTATCCTCGTATGTTCGCCACACGGAATAGAAATCATCAATGATGATGTCAGCAGGATACGGCACTTGGTCAAAATGGTCATGAATTTCAAGTGACTCAAACGGGTTTTCTTTGAAGACCCTTTCAAAGGATTCTTCCAAGGTTTCCGGCTGAAGTGAACACCAGTCCACAAAGCCTTCATCGGAATACCATCCGTCATAGGCGTCAATAAGAAGTTGTTTCAGTCTTGCTTCTGAAAGTTCAATCGTTTCAGAAGTGACTTGATTATTACCGGCTTTGTCTATCCATTGCCAGTTAATTGTTGCTTTGTAAGTTTTCATTGGTTTCTCCAGTTGTGTCGGCGATGATTTCATCAGCCAGTTCAAGGTTCTTTTCTGCATTTGCCATTTCTCGTTCGCCTTCATATTTGATGGTCGCACGAATTTCTTCTTCATCGTGTCTGTCAATATACTTAAGCATACGACCGAGTTCAGCAAAATCGTTAATGTTTAATGGTTGTGTCATATTAAGCCAAAATTACCAAATCCGCAAGTTCTTTGCAGATTGGCGATAATTCTCTCTTAAGAAGCAGTTCACAAACATTCTTATACATACGGTTCAATGCTTTTTCACCAGGCATGTCATAAGAATTGTAAACCATATCCGCAAGTTTAATCAAAAGGGCGTCATTGCTCATGCCGAGCAATTTTTCCGTGATGTATTTTTCCTTGCCGAGTTCTTCTTTCTTAAATTCATTGTTTCTTAATTCAGCGCAGAGTTCCGCACAATGATTTGAATTGGCAACTGCCTTGATTTCAAGATAGGATGTTTCCGTATCTTCAAGCAGGTCATGTGCAAGCGCTGCATTTATCTGGTCAACTGTGCCGCCATGTTCCATCACGATGTATGCAACGCCGCGAGGGTGAACAAAGTAAGGCATGCCAGATCCTTTCCTTTCTTGATGTGCGTGTCTGCCTTTCGAGAAGTAATACATTCCGCGGCAGGCCAGAGGGAAGTCGGTTGATTTAATCCTTTGAAACAGTGCTTCATACATAAGTTTTACCTCCACTATTCAATAAAAATATAATTAAATTTTGGGCGACCGTGCACAATTTGAAGGTAAATAAAATCTAAAGATGTAAGCGGGTAAAATCCGCAAAAAGCATGTTTTTAAGATTTTGTTGGCAATTATCCGTATTTACCGAATTTATCATAAAATTTGACGATTTCTGCTCAAAACTGTAATAAAACAGCCCAAATTTCGTAAATTTAAGATAAGAAAAACGCCTCGCAAGCAGCGAAGCGTCATTTGAACACCGTAACTATGTTTCCTAGTTATCTTTTTCAGTCATCTCAACGGTAAAGAGCTTGTCAACCTTCTTACCTTCTTCAGTTTCTTCCTTAATTTTCACATAGCAAGAAAGCTGCCAGTCAATGTCCTTTTCAACTTCCTTGACGAAACGGAGAGTATAGACGGTATATGCGGTTCCGTCCTTTGTATGTTTGATAGATGCCGAAAGGTTTTCAATCTTTGCGGTAAATTCTGTATCACCGAACTTCATGTCATATTCAACAAGATAGTCCTTAAGCGGAATTGAAATCTTGTCAAAAAGATCATTAGCTGCCATTGAGTCAAAGACATCAAGTTTCGGTGTCTTGAACTGTCCTGGGAAAGTTCTGACTGATGTGTCTTCAGTAACCACAACAGTGAACTTGGTGATAGCGCTTTCCTTCTGCGGTACATTTGCCGCGAAGGATGTCATCTTACCTGAGAATAGAATGTCTGCCATATTATCCACACAATAGGTTAGAGATATTTTCCTTGATGAAAACTACTGTTTCACCGTTAACTTTCTCAATGCGGTCAATCGCAAGATTCATAGCATTGAGTTTCACATTTGCCTGATTTGGGTCAAGCAAAACTTCTTCGGTCAACATGCCAATTACTGCTGGGCACTGCTGAGCCTTTCCTTCAAGAATGATTTTCATGTTAGAGCTCCTTATATTGAAATTTCTCACCGTCAAGGATCTTTTGTCGGTCAACGCAACATAAAGTCCTTTCGCATAAGATGTGTTGTTTATTTATTGTCTTTGTCGCATTTGCTCTCAGTTCATCGTTAAGTTCTTGCATCTGCTTTTCATATTCTGCGTCTATTGCTGCCTTACGCATTTTATACGAATCATATACTTTCCAGTGTGCTTCATGAATAGGAATAAGATCCATCTGCAACTCAAGAAAACACTTTACACGAGCAAGGCTGGCCTCGGGCGGTTCATGATGCTCGCCAACATACACACATTTGCCGACTGTCTCAACAATGTTGAACGGTGTCCCAATCATATCCTTAAGGCGACCGCCCCAAGGAGTTACGATAATACGGTCCGCGCCGAGATACTTCTTTCCAGTTTCTTGGTCAGTCAAAAGCATGTAGTTCCAAAGTTCAAGGGAATCTTTACCTGTGTTTCTGCAAAAGATCGGATCCTTACAACGAATGGTAATAGAATCGTCAAGCCAGAATTGAATGTGGCTTCTGACCCTATTGCCAAATTCCTTTCGGTATTCGTCGTCGTCTTTCAATATCATCGGCATCGTGCGACGGCCATTTATCATGCTAGTTTCGGTTATGCGACCAACCTGCATACCGAACTTTTGACATCGTTCAGTTGAGATGTAGTCGCATACTCCGTTGCAGATTTCTTTCCACTCTTTCATTACTTCAAAGTTATTCATTTAGTTGCTCCTATCCAAAGAAAGCTGCGAGACCGCCTCTTTCCAGTGAGATGCTTTCCTTTTCTCCTATCCATTTCTTTACCTTGAACATTGACTCAAACAACGGCAAGAATGTTTTCGAGAACATTGTTTCATAGTCAACCTCAAAGATCTTATAGAATTCTTTCGGCCATGCTCCGACGAACGCAGTCGCTTCAATTCTATATCGGTTAGTCGGCTTGACATACACATAGTTAAATTTGTTTCCGTTCATAATCGGCATGAGCGGCAACTTATGTTTGGTAATCACATAGTTATATGCCAGTGCACACTTCGCATTGAACGGTTGTCCTTTATCAAAGTGCAGACCATTCTTGACATACGAGTCAATTGGTTCAGTGACATACTTCGTGTATTCCGAAACCGATTTCTTCGCTGACACTGCATCAGGTCCAGCAGCACAGAATTCATCGTAAGTGTTATGAATGAATTCAAGTGACTTTTCGTAATCCTGTCCAGCACAGATATCAAATGCGAGTTTTTCAGCAGCCTGCTTACAGAATTCCGGCATATCAGAACGCTTAATACCAACACCCATTATCTTGTGCTTTGCAGCGTCAAACGGATACGGCGTTCCTTCAGCGTCAATGACGTTTCCGATATAAAGTTTCTTTGCGAAGCAGAACATGTTAGAGAAAATGTTTTCTCTGTTATACTTGATCTTGTTTGTCGTCTGGCTCTTCTTTGCTCTGATTTCAAGAACCTTCACGAAGAAGTCTTGGAACATTTGTTCAGCAGTAGCATAGAACTGACGATGTTCTTCTTCAGTCTGGATATGCATTCCTTCTTGACGAAGTCTGATCTTCAATTCATTAATGCAGAAATACAGTGAGTCAGTATCAGCATGAACGCAGACGCATTCACGGTTCTTGATTTCAAGCGGCTTTGTGTTCTTCAACTTGATGTTAAAGTACTTCTGAACATCTGACAACAATGCAGTTGACACATAGTATGCGTCAAGTGATTTCTTCAGCCAGTCTCTCAAAGTGACACGGGCACAGCGAGTGATGGATCTTGCACAGTCAATGTCATACATGTGGAAGCCCGGTGCCAAGCAGACACCATACATCGAGTTAATAATGATCTTCTTGATGCCCTGACGGTTATCATAAATAGCCGCCATGTGTTTATCACCCTTCTTCTTGGCTTCCTTCATCAGATCTTTATAATGCTTTCTTTCATCAAATACCTTCTTAACGATACTTGGAAGAATTGCATCATCGGTTCTCAAGAACCCGACTTCGTTCACATCAGATGCTATGACCTTTCCGCTCAGAATATCTTCTTTCTTCGGGTGTCTGATTTTAACTTCTGGCGAGATGTTGAACTGCATGATATGGTGAGGGTATGACGAAGTAATGTCAAAAGACATACAGTCATCATAACGGCCAGGGAAGTCATAACAGTAACCCGCTTTAACATGGAACTCTTCAAATTCATATTTACCGTTTTCCCATTCACAGTTCTGGAAGTAATCTGAACCATCAGGTTTTCTGATTTTGAAACATTCTTCGGCTCGCCACCAGTCTTCGTGATGGTCAGGTCGGTCATTCATAACAATGTGACGGCCATGAATGTATCTCAAGATATAACCTTCAGTAGTCGGCACCTTGTTGTAAATCTTGTCCAATGTCACCAAGCAATCATACGCATATTCAATGATAAGTGGGAACAGCTGGCAAACTTCTTCTATCTCAACAAAGTCAAGAACGTCAACGACGTTATACTGACCGAACTTCTGACCGTCAGTCTGCCAAATCGTATTGATGGTTCCTTCATATTCCAACTTACCTTTGCCAGTCACCAACTTTGAAACATAGTTCAGTGAGTATGATGGCAACGGGTCATGTTTGGCAAATGTCTTATACAAGTCCATGTAGTCAATATGCAGCAAGGCTGGTATTTCATACGATGAACCCAAGGCATTTCCCTGCTTTTTATCAGAGATATCCTTTGCTTCAGGCATCTTGCCTAACGGTGACAATGCTCTTTCCAATTCCTTTTTGATGCCATGTTGAATGCGTAAGTTCTTAATTCGGTTAATGATGTAAGGCAAGTCAAACAGAACGGAGTTCCAACCTGTGATAATGTCAAAGTGCTCATTTGCGAACCAAGTCAGCCAGTCCTTCAACATATCAACTTCATTTGTGAAGTTCCTTACATTCTTAACAATGTCATCTTCTTGCAGGTTTAGATTGAGAGCCCAAGTATATGTTGTCTTGGTCTTTGTAGAATAAAATGTAATCAAGTTAATCGGAAAACGAGCTTCTTCAGGCTTTGGAAAACCACCATCTTCCGGTACCGCAACTTCAATATCATAAAAGCCAATGTTGAAGTCATTGACGTTCGCAGTCAGTTCAACATTGTCATATACATCATGCGCCCACTTAACTTCTTCCTTCAAATCGGATTCGGCGACAGTAACGCCTGACTGTTTCAAAGTCTTAACAATTTCTTTATCAGTAAGAGGCTTCTTAATCATTGGTGTTCCGTGTAAGTCCTTCCATTCAGACTTACCAGTCGGATCTTTTACCCAATAATCTTTCTTATACGGAATTTTAGTGAACTCGGTATCACCAACATATCGGACACAAATTTGCTTTGACCAATTATCATAAAAGATGTGCTTATAAGCACGCTGGATCTTATCATCCATTTAGGTTCCTCCTTTTCAACATTTATGTTATGAACCTTAATACAAATTTATAAAAGAAATGGGCGCCCCGAAGAGCCGCCCAAAAATTTTCTGATTAGTAGATTAAACCGCTATCAGGTTTCAAGTAATCAGGATGTTTCTTAATAAACTTGTTTATCAGGTACTTACCTAAATAGAACAAGAAAGTTGAATAAACGCCCACATGACAAGCAGCGATGTTCAAGAAGATGACTGCTGTCAAGAATTCTGCCAAGTCGGCGTCATACTTAGAGTGAACCAAGAAATCCTTGAATTTTTCTTCACATTCAGTGTCAATGAATGAGCGATGAATGTCAATTTCATATTCACCGTTATTCTTTTGACGGAAGCTGAACAAGTTGTCCTTCACCATGTGATGGTTAACAATCAACGAATGCCACATTTTAGCGAAGTCATAATAAATGTCGCCATCGTATGTCTTTCCGAAGTTTTGTCTCCAGTCAAGCATGATCCACTTTGTGTTGCCCTTTTCACGACGGTCAACCAAAATGTTTTCCAAGTGGAAGTCTCCATGATAGTTGTCGGTGATAACGGCTCTTCTTGAGATCATTTCCCAGTCAATGTTTTCAATCACCTTTCTGGCTGAATTACATACACAACCGTTAATAATACAGTCGCCATCAAGTTCTTCCCATCCTTCACAATACTTCTGAATTCTTTTGAGAGTCTTGTCTTTATAGAAGTCGTTATAGATGTTCAACTTGTATTCGTCAGAGACGCTTCTTTCTTTAACGCTGTCAAAGAACAACTGAATGAATAGGCCAAATGAAGACGGAGTTACATCAGTTGACATAACCTTACCTTCTGCCTTTTCATACACATACACATTCGCTGAATTGCTCAAAAGCTTCGGCATCAAGATGTTGCGGTTCTTCATCTCATCATTGATGAATGTATGGAAGCGTTTCACACGACCTTCAATGAACTTCGGGTCAATGTGGAATTTCACAACTTTATTGTCAATGAACCAAATTGCTTCTTCAGGCTTTTCCAAAATTGTTGCTTCCATGTTCTTCGAGAAGCGTTCCTTCGCAGCAATCAGTTCTTCCTTGTTGCCTGTATCTGTCCAAGTTTTGGTGACAACATATCTCATGTCCTTCAAGTTATTCAAGCCAGCACTTTCACCGGCATTGACGAACAATTCATACATGTCTTCTTGAACTTGCCAGAACTGTTTATAGTCCTTGACATAAGAGATACCGATGTAAGGCAATGTTGTCTTACCTTCAGGATCATATTCTCCCTTCGGTAAAATGCTCTGAACCTGATACTTACCGATGCGAGCATGACGATAAGAATCTGCCTTTGTCGGTCTGAATGTTGACAAAACCATAAAGTTATGGTCATAATCAAATTCATCAATGTTTTCATCAATCAGTGAGTCATTAGACCAGAACATGAAAGGCTTCTGCAAAAGTTCCTTAGCACAAGACAATGAATATCCCAATCCCGAACCCGGACCCTGGAATACATCAACATTCACAAATGTGATATTCCAGTCAGGATAACACGCTTTCACGACCTGTTTCAGCAAGTCACCTTTGTATCCCAACAAGATGATGATTTCATCGTCCTTCGTAAATTTTTCAATGATGTAAGAAATTACTGGCTTAGGGCCAAGTGTGCACATCGCTTTGTTGTAATTCTTTGTGAATTCATCAAGGCGTGAGCCAAGACCCGCAGCGGGAATAACTACTGTCTTTCGCATCCGATAGCGTCCTTTATTCTGTTGATGTTGTAAGCAACCAAATCTTCACGATTTAGATTTTCTGTAAATTCATCTTTCTTAAACATTGTTGATGAACCGCAAACAAGTGTTCCGTTCGGGTTAATCAAACGGTAATCCTTAATTGTGTTGAAATTCACAGAACCATCTACAAAGTAATGTTTATGGTTCGGCGTCATTGCGATTTTGCCTTTCACAATTTCTGGATAAGAATTCGTTCCAAGAACGCCTGGAGAGATTCCCATGAACATCACGCCGTCAAAGAGCTTAATGATTTCAGGATTAAAGACGGTTGCCAAATTTATTGCGAGACCCACCTTAACATTCGGCCATGTCTTACGCATCTTCTGCAATGTTCTAATCGGGTCAGTTACTGCTTCATAATGGAAGACAACCCAATCAGAATAAGGAGCAATCACATCCACATAAGTGAACGGATCGGCAATCATCAAGTGAGAGTCAATGTGAATCTGCGGAAATGTTGTCTTAATGTCACGAATTAGTTCTGGTGAAATTCCAAGGCGCGGAACGAAGTGACCGTCCATCGCATCCGCATGAAACCAGCTAAATCTTTGGTCGCCATTTGCTGCCTTTAATATGCGTTCTATGTCCCTGTCAACCTGAGACATGTTCATACAAATCAATGATGTGCTTATATTCATATCTTCTTGTCCTTCTAAATCATTCAATCTGGTTATGTCTAAAGCTCATTGTCTTGTTGTCTTCATTGAGTTTTTCCATCAACTTCAAAGAGACCAAATCAAAGAAAATGAACGCAGACTGTTCATTCAATGTTGTCATCGGCTGGATAGAGTTAATCTTGTCTGGAGAGTTTTCGGAGTTCAATCCGTTGTTGCATCCCTTAAATTTAATCACCAAGTCAGAAAGCTTGGCAAGCGGTGACTCTTCATCACCTGTCAAAGATGCGATGCGAACACCTGTCTTTTCCTTCGCAATTTCAGCAATCTTGACGATAGACTGTGTCTTGCCAGATGCAGATGCGAACAAGAACATATCGTTCGGTCCAAGATGTGGGATGGTCGTGTCACCATACCAATAAGCATGGAAACCCAAATGCATGAGCCTCATAATGAAAGCTCTGATACCATAACCCATTCTTCCAGCACCGTATGCGACAATGTTAGCGCAGCGCTTGTGGGCCAATTCTTCAGCAAACTGGTCAACCATTCTTTCATCAAACGAACTCAATGATTCGTTCAATTCAGCAAGCACCTTATCTTTCATTTCATTATATGTCATAACCATTCTCCTTCATCAATTCTTCTGGTGACTGTTTGAACCATTCCCAAGCTAGATAGAAGACTGCTTCTGCAACGGCGCGGTTTCCACCCTTACTTTGTGTGACATACTTCGCATAAGCCTTTGCGACAATAGATGAGTCAGAAGTGCAGATCGGAACATCTACGCCTTTGAAGATCGGTGCATCTTGGAATGAGTCACCCATGTATGCGACAGTCGTGTCTTTGCAGTTATCTTTTATCCACTGAAGACGGTCTTTTGACTTGACTTGTGTCAGTTCAAAACCCATGTCATTTATGCGCTTTTTCGTAATCGGAAATCCTCTATGATCCGCTGAGCAAATGACAATGTTGACCTTGTCTTTAATCAACTTTAAAGCATCGGCGTCATCAGGTCCGAAAACCTTCTCACATTTTCCTTCGGAATTGTAATGAAAGGTCCCATCGGTAAATACGCCGTCACAATCTAAAACAAATGTATATTTCTTATCCATAGTCAAAATTTAACAAATTATTCGTGTTTTATTTATGTATGATGTTTTATTTCTTTTTCAAGATGCAGTCAAAAATACGGTGAACGAAATCATTTTCAAAGTATTCAGGACGCAACGCTTCATAGGCAAGGTTCAGTTGCTTCTGATATTCAGCAGGGTTCTTTTCAAGAAAGTCAATGCGTTCCCACAGTTGTTCAGGCGAGTCAACCTTCAAAAAGTCGCTGATGTCAGTATAGAAGTTGTCAACATCGTAAGTGCCCTTAACCCAGAAAGGCAAGATGCCGTAATAGAGCATCGAGTAAACCTTTTGTGTCACGAAGTTCGCAGTCTTAGCTGAAGGCGGTGCGACAAGCGTGTACTTAGAGCGCCACATGATGTCTTCCATTTCGCTCATTCCGCGGCGAACGAAGTTTTTCTCCAGTCCGTCTTTCTTAACTGCTTCGCCCACTGGACCTTCAGTCCACTTACCATAAACGATTTGGTCAGGACGATATGGGAGAACCCAATCCTTTACAAAGTTATAACGGTCAATGTTGTTGCCGTTCAATGTCATTGTAAATTCAATGTCCTTTTCATAGTGTTCAAGCGGTGTTGGGCAGACATTCTTCGGATCGGTAAAGTTGATGCGTTCTTTCTTCAAGAGATAAAATTTTTCAAGCTCCGCATATTCCATTTCAGTTGTGATCTCTTTCTTATCCTTTTTGTTGATGTAATAGCGTGTGCGGTCAGTTCCCTTGCATTGAGCGAAGATCTTAACAGGTGGCTTAATGTCAGCCGGCAAATGGTCAATTTGTCTAGGATCATCTACCATCAAGTAAAGCGGCACATTGAGGTCAGAAGCGACAACAAATGCATGTGCTGAATGACGGTGTGAAACAAGCGTGCGAAGTGGCTTGCCTGTTCTTTCTGAAATGTACCCATCGGCATAATGAGCGATAGGGAATGTTTGTTCATACTGGAAGAGTGCCAAATCAAATTTCAGGCCGTTTTCCTTACAGTAGTCTACCGCTGCTTGATAGAAAGGTTTTCCTGTCTTATCAAGATCTTGAGCAATCGGGTCATATCCATTGGCCTTCGCAAACGCCTTTATAGGCGTGTAGAGGTCAATTAAATTCGGTGCGGTAGCAATACGGGTTCCGTTCAGATCAGATGCTCCAATATAGTAGAATGTATGTTCCGGGTAAGATTCGGCGATGCGCTGGAAGAGATATGATATTGCATCAAACCCACCGCAAAGGCGTTCTCTATCCGTAATAGTTGTGAAGCGGGCAGTCATCATCTTTGTAATTAGAATGTTCATGATTTCCTCTATGAAATGTATTTGGATTATTTATGTGCCCAATTTTTTAAGAATTTTTGTAAATACAATAGGAGGTATATTATGGCAGTTACGTTGAAAGAATTGGCATTCAGAAACCTAACTTTTGCTGAAGAGAAGAAAAAGGTGTGGACACTGAAGGACAACATCGGAATGATACACGCAACTTATACCAAGAATGATCAGAAGTTCATGTTGACTTTGAAGCTGAAATCTGGGTTTAGAACTGACGGTGCAAGCGTGCCGAGCCTATTCACATGGTTCCTCCCTAAGTGGGACAAGGACAACATGACATACAACTGTGCAGCAATCATTCACGACTGTCTCTACTCAGCAAAAGGCGTTAAGGGAACCTTCACCCGAGAGGAATGCGATGATTTCTTCCGCGGTGGAGTGCGTGTTGCCGGCTATTCTCGTTTCAAAGCGGGAGTCGCAGATAAGTGCATTGAATGGTTCGCTTCTAGCCCAAAGCACTGGGGCGATGATGATCTTGATAATGTCAAGAATTCATTGTTCAGCTTCTCAATCAAAAAGTTAGCTTAACCTTCTTCCCCAGTAGATTCGTTCTGCTGGGTATTTTTGTCTTTTTTGAATTTCCACATGAGCCAGAATAAAATAAGTAGGAAGATCGTTGCTACCGTATAATTCAGAAGATTTGAGATAGCCCAGATGCCGCCTACCCAGCTTAACCAAAAGATATAGATGAAACTGAAGATATTACCTCCAAGATCCATCAAGAGCATTTTCTTGCTTATTCCTTTGGTAGATTTGTTTTTCCAACACTCCCAAATTTGTGGGCCGGTCTTTAATGCGAAAAGAATAGCACCTAAGAAACCAAAGATATTAGCTATGATAGCAATCATTAATTCTCCAAATTGCCAATGAACGGTATGAGAGCATTTGAGTGACAATCCTCAGGATTTTTTCTTTCATAGAGTCCCATTTCAGCGAGCTTCTTTGGAAGATCTTTGAATGAACACTGTGTTTGCTGGTCATCTAATTTAATAGCGTCCTCAATAACACATGTGTTTGTCTTAAGGTCATAGTGCACTGTGTATGTCTCAAAACCTTTTGTGAATACGGTTGTCAAAAAGTCAGCTGGGTGACAATTCTTGAGTATTCCTTCAATGGTCTTGAACTTCCATAAAGCAAATGTATCTACAGTCATTTCGTAACTCCAACTTCTATTTGAATAAAATATAACAAAAAAAGGCAGCGCTTTGCGGCGCTGCATAAAAATTTTCTATAAGCTACATTACCCATTCTGGATGATGGCTCCAACATTTTCAAGGGTCTTAACTGCTTCAGATATCTGATGTTTCTTCAAGCCACCCTTTGTCATAGCACGGAATGCTTGGGCAAAGTTCTTCTGCGGCTTGTATGATTCGTTCTTGACTTGTTGAATTGACGGTGAGTAATCACGGTAAGAGACAACGATAAGCTGGATCATGTCCTTAAGCTCTTCAAAGTCATCACCCTGAATTATAAGTCTTCCGCCAACATTCTTAATGCCAAGGCCTTTGTCATTTTCAAACCATCCTTCTTCTGTCACATGTTCAAAACCCTGTTCAGAAACCAATGCATCAAATGCGTCATTAGCATCAATGTCTCTAGCAAATGTAATCTCGTATTGCATTTCCGTTCTCCTTGATTTATTTATTTTTCTTGCGTATCAAGGATGTCAAACTGGTGGGCTAGTTTTGTTTGACGTGCTTCGAGTTCATTGTAGTAGTTGACAATTATCTCAATCGCCTTCACAACCTTGTGCAAGTCACATTCATGTTCCACAAATGTGTAACGATTTGATGTTTGGTCAGGCATGTGATAAATCACGAGGTTGTGTTCAATCGTGGCGATGACAGGTAAGACGCCACCGTTGACCGGCTTTCGCAATGAAATGACTGCTTCACCTTCGTTTCGTGTTATCTGTATTGAAAGTATGTCCGGGCATTTTTCTTGCAGGACTTCTTTCAACTTGTCATAAAGTGGACCGCCTACGCCATTTCGGATAAACGGTTCATACTTGCTTTTCATTACTCCAAAGAGTAAAGCGTCATAAGAGTTCATTGTAGATATCCTTGTGTCTAGTGGAATTTTTATCGGATAGTAAGATCCTATGGAATCATCTATCTTCCATGTGGCTGCTGTATTATCCGATACAGTTAATGCAGATTTATCCGCAATGCTATAAAGACAGGTTGCTGATGAGTCAGATGATTGTGAATCAACAAGAACTGACTTAGCTCTTTTCATAGCATAATCTACGCCTATGCTTTTCATATCTGCGTCTATTTCGTCCATCTTTACCCCAATGCAGCGCGGATCTTGCTGTCACGCTTCTTTGAAAGTGCTTCCATTTTCTCACGAAGAGCTTGCTTTTCCTTTCGGTCATCAAGTTCAATTCGCATAGCCTTTGCATAACGGCGATAGTCTTCAATGCAGTGCGGGATGAAGTTTGTGTTATGTCCGCCTTCATCGCAAAGTGTCAAGCGTCCATCAGGCAAACAAGTTCCAATGATGTCACCGCCTGTAAACATCACCTTTACTGGGTTATCATAGCCGTTGAGTTTTGAAAAGAAATCGTCATCATCGGCTTGTTCTTGCTCAGCTGCTGCTTTCCCATTCGGATAGAATATGAACTGCATTGTTCCATAACAGCCTTGACTTTTGTTAATCTCAATCTCAGGGCAAAGCTCTTCCATTTCCTTTTTGAAGAAAGGATAGTTCGCTTCATCCTGTGGCTTGAGAATATGTTCTTCATCGCCGCCGTATGTATCTTCTGGTTGATATTCATCCCAGCTGTTGCTAGCCGTTGTGCCAACGAATCCTGAAAAGGGAGGACACGCAGCCCAAGCAGCTGACACCAAGCCAGAGCCAAAGCTAGAACATGAATTAAGTCCAGCGTTGCTAGACGGCGCACAGGGTGATGGGTACTGTTTCTTAAATGCGTTTAATATGCTCATTCTTACTCCTACGGTGCATAAAGTATTGTCGGGTTGTCCTGGTGAACTGCAGCAGGTTCCCGAGGGATGTCCGCTGCCCCACTAGTAAAGGCCTTCCAATAATACATGTAATCCTGTTTATTGAACGGATGCGTGATTAAGTGCATACCGTGCTTAGAAGGAATTTCATGCAGCACTGCTGTTCCAGAGTAAGATGAACGGGCGATGTTGGCAGCTTCTTTAATGTCTTTTAGGTAAGGCATGTATTCAGCGTCAACATCAATTAGCCATGAGCGGGTAGCCTTCGGTTCCGAATTTACCTTACCACATGCCGAAGCAAGTAGGTACTCAGGACTCTTAAATGTTCCGTTCTTTAAGCATGAGTAGATATGTTCATACATTTCCATGTCAACCGCCTTGTTTGAACGGCGATTAAGACGGATGTATGCACGAACATTGTTTGCATCACAGTACTTGATGATTTCGGCTCGCTTAGCATCAAAAGTTTTCAAGTCACGGAAGTAGTAGTTCTTAAGCGAACGGGAGTGCATGTTTCCGTGATATGCCGGATCCTTCTTACCATCAACTAACGGATCGTCAGACTGTCTTTTGAGCAGTTGAACATAGTAGAAGTGTTCAGGCAGGTCAAACTTAAGTATGCCGCGGATCTGTTCAAAATTGTCTGTCATTTTTCATTTCCTATTTTCTTGTTCTTATTATTGCCCAACCATGCATGTTGAACACATATTCATGGTCATCAAGCGTAGTGACATAAAGCCAGTCAGATGTTAAGTCGTAATCCTTTGCTTTGTATTCCACGCAAGATGAACCGTCCATGTCTCCGATAGAGCAAATCTTAATCGGATAATACTTCGTGCCGCCTCGTGTCTGTGCAGGACCGCCGTTTTGGCATTTACATCCTACAAGCAAGAGCACGGCGATAATCAAAATCAGTTTCTTCATTATTCTACCTTTACTATGATTACCCATTCGCCTGCACAGTCGCGGTAAGGATCAGCTTCAGGATCGTCTTTCTTTTCATAGAGACGCCCGTTGCATAATACCTTATAGCCGACTGCATTGTCAATCGGAAGTTCACCGTCTTGGAAGACGATGTCTAATTCCGTCTTGCCTTGATGAACTTCAAATGTATCAAGACGCGGTGGGTAAGCGTTGCTGTATGAGACAGATGTGATGTACTTGTTAATCTCCTTGATAGTTGTGTCATGCACCACAGTCGTGTCTCGAATTGTGTCGCGGACAATCACCGGAGTTCTGATGATCTTGTCTGCTGCATCGTCAAATGCCTTTTGGTCAAGGTAATATCCGAATATCGCCAAGAGCAAGAAGGCAACGAGGAAAACCAAAAACTTGTCAATCATCTTATGCATACTTACTCCTTCATGCACTTTTCTTTGATGCAGAACTTAATAAGGCTTTCCGATTTGTTCTCCGCCTTACAGTTTTCAATGCATACATCAAGTGGTAATTCATTTACAGTGACGAAGACCGTATCATGCTTAATCACGACAACTGTATCGGTCTTAACTGAAGAGGCGCCGGTAGGTTCTGGCTGTGCGGCGATAACATCAGGTGCCTTATTCTTCTTAACCTTCTTTGCCAGATGTTCCCTACAAATTCTGTCTTGACGGTCGCTGGAATGAATGTCGCCGTTGATGCAAATTTCTTTATAAGTAGACGGCATCTCGGCTTCACAACGGTCAAGGTTATTCAGACATACAAGTCCGAATGCTTTTGGAACGGCTACTGCCGCTAAGATGCCCATGATTGTGATCACGACCATCAATTCTACAAGTGTAAATCCTTTTTTCATTTTTGTGTTTCCTTGTTGAGAGAAAAAGAAAAGCGGGTGCAGATGCACCCGCTAAAGTTATTTGAATACCATCGGTGCGGCGTTCTGTTTCAACACCATAGCCGACGGGTCAGAGACGGGTGGTTCCCAAGTCGTGGAACGAGATGGAACCACGACTGGCTTTCGGTCTCACTTGGAAAGCTTTTCCGTGATGTCCATGAGCATCTTCAAGCCAACGGCGTCCATCGCATTGCCGTCCTTACCACCATTGCCGCCCATCATGATTTCAGGAACGAGCGGGTGAGAAGATTTGGCAAGAGCTTCAGCCACGCCGACGCGGGTCTTGTAATCCCATTCAGCTTTTTCCTGCGGGGTCAAACCTGCAATAACCTTAGCACGGTTTGCGGCAGCTTCTGCTTCACCTTCAGCACGAATTCTCTTAGCATCTTCAAGTGCCTTCAAAGCATTTAGGCGAGCAACTTCCTTTTCCTTTTCAGCCTGAAGGATAGCAACATCGCGTTCCTTTTGAGCCTGGGTAACTTCAGTCATCTTAATAACTTCCTGTGCTGCCTTGGCTTCTGCAATCTTTGCGTCACCTTCTGCCTTTGCGGTAATTGCCTTCTGCTTAGCAGTTTCTGCTGCAGTTGCATTGGCGACTCGCTGCATTTCTCTTTCCTTCACAATATCCAACTGCTTCTGTGCCTTTTCATCAAGCTTAACATTCTGAATTTCAAACTGAAGCACAGATATTCCATACTGCTTCAACGCAGATTTCTTCGTAAGCACGCGGTTGCCGTCCTTGTCCAGCTTCAACTTAGTAATGCGGTATTCCTGAGTTTCTGCCTTCTTAATGACCTTGCCGTTTGAGTCAACTTCGTCCTCACCAGCCTTTTCCTTCAGAACCTCAATGGTTGTGGCATATTCACCTTCAGTTAGCATGTCTTCTGCCAACTTACGGAATTCAGCAATTCGGGTAACCTTAGCTTCTTCAGCCGTAAAGATAGGTGCAGTCTTTCGGACAGCGGATAGCACGGTATTTCTTACAAGCTCATGCTTAACCTTCTTATCGCTTTGCTGATCACGATGGATTTTAATTAACGCATCACAGTTTGTAGGCAGCTGATATTTCAAATATCCTGAGATGTCAGCGTTAGCGTTTCGGCTCAGCGTGACGGAGATGTCGTCTTCATCGCTGTCGTCACCTTCCCAGCCTTCACCCTTAACCTTTTCTGTTGAAGAGTTGAAGTAGAAGTCCTTGGTGCGGTCATACTTGAAGATGGAAGCGAAGCCCTTGAAATAGAAGCCCGGTTCGTCCACGCAAGAAAGCGTGCCAAACGGCGACTGTTTCACGAGCAATTGGGTTGCTTGGTTATATCCGACGAGCTTGCCCGCGAAGATACCAAGGATGATGAGAATAGCAGCAGCGGCGATGCCGAAGATACCAGTTTTTGACATATTGTTTTTCCTTTTTGGAGGTTTTGTGTTTTACATCCCATGTCGCATCTGCGCAGATGAGATTTGAGATGCAGTTTGTGTAATTGAAATTTACAGTTGAAAATTAAAAAATTTTGTTGGGTTTGGCAATGGTTGGGTCAGATAAATTATTCCGCGTCTTTAAGCATCTTGCGAAGTCTTTCAAGCGCAGCAGCCTTTTCCGCCTCAAACTGTTTTTCAAGGCGTTCCTTTTCTTTGACCGTTTGAGCCATCACATTAAGCATTGAGTCTTGCATGTTCTTTGGCACATAAATGGTCGGGCGTTGAACTTCCGTAAGTTCATCGTGGCACTCTTTCCAATGCTCAGAGACCTTCTTGTTCTGAGCTTCAAGGTACTTGATGTAGCTCTTGTCATATCGTCCGAACCAATTCTCGTGATGGGTTCTTTCAATATGAGTTCCGACCATTCCGCCGGCGAGGAATGCGAGGCCGACCAAAATTGCGATGGCGATGATGTAGTGAGTTTTTGTCATTGTTGTTTCCTTTTGTTTGCCGTTATTGTTTCAACAATTAAAATATAAAAATTATTGATGTAGTTGGCAATGGATAAAAAGGAAACAAATGAAGTATTATTCCTGCGGGTCAACAAGCATGTTTCCTACATAGATAGCAAAATCTTCGTAAGAGTATGATGATGATATGTCAATCGCGACACGGGCAGACTCAATAGCAATATCATGCCATCCGCTTCTGTCATACATCTTTAACGAGACAATGTCCTTCCCGTTGATTTCATGTCCGTTGATTATGAAGAAGATGTCCGTGAATGTCACATTTTCATCCACGCATCTTGTCTTAACGTTTACGCCGTCAAGATGTCCAACCAAGTAATTCACAACAAGTTCGTTTGTCGGACTTGCCTTGGTATGGTAATTACATTTAACGACTATTCTCATGATTATTCTCCTAGGATTTTTCTGTAATGATTGCGGTAAGTATTCACAGTCACTACATACTTTTGTGTTTCCGCGGGGACGAATGCAGTCGTGTCACCAGCCATTAGCCTTTTATAATTTGCGGCTGCTTTTGGGCCTCCGTTATAGGCCGCGGATGCTAAGTCGTATGAGCCAACCTTTGACTTAAGTCTGTGGAGGAACAGCGTTCCAATTCTCACATTCTTCTTGAGGTCGGTAATATCCGTTTCCAGATAATCATATCCGTAAATCTTAGCTACTGAAATGAATGTCATGGGCATGATCTGCATAATGCCTTGCGCCCCGACATTTGAAGTCACCTTATGATTAAAGCGGCTTTCCGCATGAATGATAGCAAGAACATAAGAAAAGTCAACGCCTGACCTTTCACTTTCATCATAAAGCAAAGAAGCAAGTTTAATCGCTTCCGGCTCAGATATCTGCCTTATCTCTTTGATTTCATTGGCAGCTTGGGTAACCTTGTATGTTCTGTTTGTTGCATCGCTTATTCCAATTTTCAGATGTTCAATTTCGGCAATAAGTGAGTCCTGTCTTGCCAAGATAGCATCGTGTAATGCAGCGTTGGCCTTTTCAGCCTCTACACGCTGCATATTGGATAAGTGAGTTTGATACTGCATGATTATGCAGCAAGTGACCGCAAGAAAGATTGCGGTAATGGTCAAGTTGACGATTTGACGATGTTTCCTGTTAAATCGTCTAAGTGCTTGTCTGAAGTTCATTAGATGGTCTTGTTCTTTCGCCAGCTTTCAATGTAAGGTGCAAGACATGCCGCAATATCTGGCGGGTTATTGCTTATCGTCTTGACTTCATCCCCACATAAAATGGAAATTGGGTTGTTGCCCCAAATATGATAGATAGACAAAGTGTCCATTCCGTCTTTAAGACTTAGACACAATGTCTTCGTTTCAGGGTTTTCAGTAAAGTAAGCGCCATCTTCCGATAGGTTGATGAACGCCAACTTTATGCGGTTATAGATTTCATCTGTCTGATTCATTTTGCCTCCTATGGCTTTAATGTCTTGTAGACAATTTCGCGAACGGAGTCCGGCAAAGTTTCGTCAGTAAGAGTTTCTCCATGTTCTAATAATGTGACACAGCGCATTACTGCTGCTGTTAATCCCTTCATGTGCATAGCTTCCATGCCCTTTGACACTTCTTCATAAATCTTGCGACGGTCGCCCTGGTGGGTTTCACGCATGATATGTGCCAGTGTGAAGGACATTCCACATCCGCCGAAGTATCTTGTTTCCAAGTTTTCAGCATAGCGCTTTAAGTCGGGCATTTCTTCAGGAATTGCTTCCATGATATCTAATGGGACCTTGCCAGTGTGGATGTCAAAGTTCTGCCAGATAAAGTCTTCGGTCATGTTATGGAACTTTCTTTGAAGTTCCAAAAATTCCTTGCCCTTAATCTTTACCTTGAACCCATTCTTGAAGGTCACCACAACGCCTTCCTTTGTGTTTGGAAGGTTTGTTGCATAAGGGAGAACTTCATCAAAGTTCTTGAACTCGATGATGTCTGCAACACGAACGCCCAATGCCTTTCCTGCGTCTTGAAGAGCTGATAAAGTCAATTCAACACCTGTCTGGTTTTCACAGATGCCAAGCAATACCATTTCTTCCTTTTCGTAAGAGATTGGGTGAACATCTTCGTTGTAGATAATTTCAAAGCAGTAAGTAAATCCCTTCACAAGTTCAGAAAGGTTCACATTTTCGTCAAACCACTTCTGTCCCCAGACTGCTTGGTCAGAGGAGAAGGAACCACCTGTCTTTACACGCCACTTATCTGCATACTTGTCATAGAAGACGATTCCCAAGGAACCGTCCAACTTGTCCATGACACGGAAAGACTGTGTTGCGTCAAGACGCCAACCGCATGCTTCAACCTTATCTAGGATGTCGGTTCTCTGTCCTTCACCGTTGATAAGTTCCTGGTAGTTGAAGAACTTGTAGAAAGGACGAGCAACGATTTCACCAGTCTGCTTGTCAAAGACAATACCGCGAGCATTCAGCGTCACATCATTCCAGTAGTGGAAGTATGTGGTGGGTGCATTATACTTGAACCCAATGAAATGTTCGTCTTCGCAGGAGAAGATTTCGTTTTCTTCTAACTTCTCCATGTAATCTTCTAACTTAGGCAAATACATCGTAGTTGTCCTCTTCTGTTGTTTTTGTGGCGCAGAGGTTTTCCTTTGCGTCTTGTTGTTTTTCAAGTTCTTTCCATATAGTGTTCATTAATTCCAATAAAGCTTCATTACTCTGCGGCATACTTATTTGTCAAAGCAGTGCCAACGGTACTTTTCAATATCGTGTTTGGTATGGAAAAATCCGTTCGGGCCGTTTTCTTCAAAATCTTTGAGGTTTTCCTCAATGCAGCGTTCACAGGTCTTTGGACCGATGGTGTTCCAGCCGTCATGCGGGCCAGTCCAGTCATTGGTGTTTCTTTCCTTTTGGTACTTGATTTCAAAGCATGTTTCTTCGTCCCATCCTTCTTCATCTTCATGAATGCCAAGCATCTGCTGCTTTTCGTGGGTGCGGCGCTGCTTTGCGGAGTAGCGCTTCCATTCCTTGATGCCGCGCTGTCCAACGCAGCAAACGGGAGTCTTAGAAACTTTACGGTATGAACGGCTCATATAAACCTCTTAAATGAAAAGTCTGAAAATCAAAACGAAGAAAAGCAGGATGCCGGCAATTACGCCTCCTTCAAAAATCCGCGTCACCACGGTTATCGGGTCGGCGCCAAAAGCGTCAGCTATCTTGTTTATTACCTTGTCCAGCCACTTCTCCATTTATTTCTCCTTCCTCAAAGCAATGATGCAGCACATCTTCTTCTAATTCACTCTGTGCGGTTGTTGAGTCCAACACTTCTACAGATATGTTTGTGTTTTCAATATCTATACTGTTTCCCAGAAGAAGATTTGCCGGAATAGGAGCATATCTTATATCCACGCATACACAGTTCTGAATGCAGGAGTTTTCGTTGAATGTTGAAATCTGACGAGTAGAATGTGTATGTCCGTGAACAAACACAAGTTCCTTATCATAAGTAAACAAGTGATGAGCAAATGCGTCAAATGCGTTTTCCCTGACTTCATCAAAGTCATGATGTTGTGCAAGGTACTGTCTGCCCTTGTAATCAATCACCAAGTACTTAACAAAGACCGAGTCTTCTCCTATCTTTTCAAGTCTTCTTCTTAATTCATAATCGTGGTTTCCCAGGATACAATAAATCTGTCCGTTCAACTTATCCATTGTGGTTAAGAACAACTGAGCAAGTTGTGCATGAGGGGTTCCCAAGGAAAAATCACCCAAGAAAATCACGACATCGTCCTTTCCGACGGTTTCGTTCCAATTCTTGATAAGATCCTCGTTCATTTCCTCAACAGTTGCATACTTGCGAGTCTGTTCAAAATGATCTGGATAAGAATGACACAACTTCTTGTGGTTCAGATGCAAGTCTGACACAAACCAAAGACGCTTATCGTCAGCAACCTTCAGCGTGTTAGAGTCGTTTCTTATCAACATGTAAAATTCCTTCTTCTAATAATTTCTTAACAATCTTTTTGCCTTTTTCTTTATCAAATCCCATTGAGCCAAGAATGCCCATAATGTTATCAACTGCCTTCTGTTCCTTTCCGAAGATGGTTGACCAACCGCCCTTCTTATTCATCGTCCGAATAGCAGCCAGATAAACAGTATTCTTGCTGTTCTTGAATGTAGGAACCGTTTCAATCCCAGCACGGACAAGCAACTTATGCGCAAGAACATGCTCACGAGGTCTTAATGCGACTTCATTATATGGGACAGGTCCTTTGTCCTTCAACAAGTACTTCGGAATAGCATGATGATATTCCACGAAGTCTTTCTTTGTCAATTTTCCTGGTCCATTTTCACGGGCAATCGCCTTTCTAATCAAGTCCCAATAAAGCTTCTTTGCATGTTGTTGTTTTGTCATAAGTTACCTTACTTTACAATTTCCTCGCCCGGCACATCAACCATGTTGTCCTTCATCTGTTGAATCTTGTCCTCAGGAACACCATGAATTGAACCATACCAGTTACCCATTCGGATTACCTTGACCTCAGCGCCCATGTCTTCCGCGAGCTTGAAGTAGTCCTTCATAGAACTCATGTCAATGAAGGTGTTGGAAACAACGGCAACGCCATACTTCTCCAAGTCACGCTGAACCTGTCCGCGACAGATCTTGATAGCGAGCCACATCTTCTTGGGATCCCAATTGTAGTTTCCACAAGCGTCAGTGAAGAAGGCATCATTTTCACGGTTTTCAATCTTCGCACCTGTTTCCTCAAAGATCTTGGGAAGCAGCACATTGCGGCAGTAGGTTGACTTTCCAGAACCCGCAGGTCCTCTTACGATGTAAAGTGTCTTCATTTTCAATTTTCCTTATCTGAAAGTGTAGCAAAGATGCTTCTTGGAAAGAGTATCAAGGTCCACTTCGTAAATTTCCGAGCCCTTCCCAAATGCGGTGATTTTCTTCACAGCGTCATTGTAGGAAAAGAATGTCTTTTCCAGCCAAATTCCGTTAGCGCTCTTGATAAACCAAACAGTCATTATGCTTCCTCCCACTTTCCTGTGGCAGAGTTAAATTTGAATTTCTCAACCATGCGGCGAGAGCCAAAATCCGAAATCTTTCTTATCGGGATTCCCGCGGCAGGATCATTCAATTTCACAACAAGGCTCATGCCCGGAGCATTGCGGTCCATTTCAATGGGAAACGGACGGCTAGTGTCATTTCGGACACCTTCAAACTGAAGTCCTTGACGCTTCATCAAGTCCTGCATTGCCATTTTGTAATAGTCGGGTTCAGTGATGTTCAAATTCGGCATGTTGTTTCCTTTTTGTTTGTTGTTTACAGTTAAAATATAACAATTTTTGCCCGTCCTGTAAACCCCTATGTCAGGATTTTCCTAACAAAGTTTCCATCTTTCTCTTCATAGTAAAATCCGGGATATCATACCCTCCATACTTCTTATTCTTTAAGATGTCCGAATCATATGATCCATTTTTTCCGGGTTCTGCCGCTGTTGCTGCACTTCCGCGCTCAATCTTGATTTTCCAATCCTCCGCAGACTTGATGTGATAATGATACAGTCTTACAGGAGCATCATATTTACACAACCCATAAGTGGATTTTGAAACATCTGACCCAACTACATCTGACATCCTGATTTTGTTTATCCAAGGCACATGTCCGATTTCAAAATCTTTCAGGTTATATGAATACTTTGACCAATGATCCCACAAGATGCACGCTTTACCTTGTGTTGCCAGATCATTTCTTCGGTAATACGAGGCAAGGGGTAGGATCTGGCTTCTACCCTCCGTTAAATGATGCGTGGACAATAAAATTTCAGGCAATAATAGACAACTCAACTGTCTGAACTGAGCCCTTAATGCGCATTCTAAGGACGAATACTTGCTATCGTCAAACCACAAGAATTCGTCGTCATCAAGGAACATTACAAGTTCATCGTCCTTGAACTGAATTTCAGTCCTACTGTTAAGAATATCTCGGAATAGGTTCCACTGGTCGGCGAAACCTGAAATGTGTCGGTAGTAAATTCCTTCACGCATGTGTTCTGAAACATATGTATGAATATCTACCGTTGAGTCATTATCTAATATACACAAATTGCAGCCCAGTGATGAATGGTAATCAAACCAGGCTGCAAAATCCTCTATCCGATATGACTTTGTAAGACATATCAATGTGAGCATGTTATTTTATCTTCGCTGCTTCAATTTTCAGCTGTGCTTTCTTGATTTCTTTTGTTGCTTGAACCGCCATCTGGTCATGATTCTGCGCAAGATTCCACAAGCCGGCAATCATCATGTTAATAGTGCTGATTTGCCAATCATGTTTATTCAGTGTCATATAACCAGTTTCAGCCATGTACCACTCTTGTCTCTGACCGTATTCCCAAGATCTTGCTTGCCAGTTCGTGCTGAAATAAAGATAGTCATTTGTCAGGCGACATACCTTAAGATCTGGTGCATCTTTGAAGTGATAGTACTGCTTTGAGTCTGTTTCCAAAATCAAAGGATGAGAGTTAAGAAGAGCCTGAACCTGCTTCTTTGTCATAACAGGCTCAGGCGTCCATTTTTTAATGTCTTCAAGTGTTATCATGTTTAGGATATCTTCCACAAGATTGGAATTCTGGGCATTCATGTAAGTACTTGCACTGCGGAACAAGCACATCTTCAAATTCAGGGTTGGTCTTGAGTACTTCTTTTACGATAGCACGCATGATTCTCTGAGTATCTGGATCTGCCTTACCGCATAGACGCTTACGAGCCATGAACATGAGTTCCTGAGCATTCACATACATGATATGCGAAACCGGAGCGTCTTGTGGTGCCTTCTTTCTGTCATAATTGCTTTGACGGTCATTTCTCTGCGTCTGAACAAAATGTTCAACACCTAGTTTGTGTCTAACAAAATGTACCGAGTTGCAGTAAGGAATTTCCATCTGGATGATAAAGGTCAAAGTGCGGATCGGTGAATGCTCTGAACGAAGATATTTCTTCTTCAAGTCCAGAGACATTTCTTTATCCATCAAGTAGTTCTTGCCCATCGTGTTGAGGGCAAGCTTCTTAACCCACTGCCAGTCTTCTTCTGTCGGGTGGCGAAGAACTTCTACTTTGATATCTTCCATTAAGCGTTTCCTTCTTTAGCTGCTTTTTCCTGTAAGGCCATCTCATAAACGGTGTTGACCACCATTTCCTGAGCCAGCTTGCTAAGTAGGGTTGACACCGTCTTGATTTGCTCGGCAGACGGCTTGGTAGTTGTTCTGATCGTTACCGTAAGCGGAACTTCGGTCACGAAACCTTTTTCATTACTGTCCATCGAGAATTGCTCCATCTGTTTGGTACTGTTTCTTTTCAACAAATTCAACCTTGTGTGCATCGCCATAGTGTCCTTCAACCTGTGCATTCACAAGAACGAACTGTTCAGGTGCTTCACCACGCTTGTAGACGAATGCCGGCATGTCAACAGAATTGAATGTCACGGTATAAACATCTGTATGCATGATATGTTCCATATCATTGTTAAGTCCAATGATCTTAACGTTGACACGCGGGCGATGGTACTTCGGCTGGGCCATAACCAAGTTCAAGAACTTCGTGATGAAACGGTTTTCCTTTTCCTGGAACTGAATCTGCAGTTCGGAATAGCGTCCATCTGTGAAGGAGTACATCGGAGGCTTGACCACAGCAACACAACGGCTGAGATCTTCGGAGAATTTGTTCAAGCAGGCATAATCCTCTAGAAATTCAAATTCCACTTTGAACTGGTATGTTGCAGACGGTGCTGCCATGTTCATGAGAGCGCCAATTTCGCGCTTTACTCTTTCTTCTTTTTCATTACACATTGTTTGGTTCCTCAAATGCGTCGGCTAGCGCCTGTGACAGCGAGCCCCACATATTATGTTTACGTTGTTCTTTGGTATCTTTCACATCCCACTGCGAAGGATCGGTTGGTTTTGCTTCAACCTGTTCTTCGTTAGTCTTCGTCTTCGTCGTTGCCATCTTCATCTTCTCCTTCTACAGAGCTGCACCACATACGGTAATCTTTAGGGCCGTCGCAGAACATCCTGTCCCAAGCCTTTGACATCGCTTCGTCTTCAGAGCTTGCTTCAACTTCTACGCAGTCTGAATACTCAATCGTATACCTAGCCATCTGTTTCCTCCGTTAGAGTATATTCAACATCAACACGGTAAACTGCGCAGTCATCGCCGTTGTAAAGCTTATCAATCTTTTTCTTGGCTGACTCAACATCGTAGAATACCTTTGCTTCCATTGGATCTTCTGTGCTTGTATTCTTGTCAATAAAATAATCTTTATTGACTTTGTCATAAATGACGTAAAAGGAATCAGTCATCTTCATCCTCGTCACAGAAATAGTTTGTGAACTCATTGAAGTATGTCTTGCCGTAAGAGGTTCCGAAAACGGCCTTAATAGCGTTATACTGTGCTTCGGTGATTTCACGCGGGTAGCGCAGTTCGCCTAATACATCTTCAGCTTCAATGTCTTGATCTTCATTTGAACCGACGTAAACATTTACGCTCTTGCCATAAAAAGTTCCGCCCTTGTCAAAATCTTTACGGGCTTCATTCAGTTCTTCTTCGGTCCAAAGGTCAAAACCGTCCAAGCTGATTTCATCAGCCCAGTTAAAGTCGCCCTCAGTGATAAAGTATTTCATTAGATAGCTCCTGTGCGGAAGAGACCAACGATGAACGGAGGGCATTCATCAATGAAGGAGGTAATTCCGAGAGTGGACACTTCAATTTCAATGACCTGGTTATAGATTTCGCCGTTTGTCTTCTGCTTGTTCTGTAGGCGGTTCATCAAGTCCTTAAATTCTTCGTTCAGCTTTTCAAGTTCGCCGCGGAATTCATCGGCACGCTTAACATCGAGTTGAACATCACCAGATTCCTGAAGGACAGGCTTGCCATCAACCATAACGGCATACTTTGCCTTCAACTGCTGAAGACGCTGATTATATTCAATGAACTGAGCATCGCGGCGTTCATCGTAGCAAGCATTCTGCAAAGCAATGTAATGCGGAACGAGGCGTTCATGGTTTTCAAAAACGAACGCAGAGAATGCAGGCTTCTTACCGGGCTTCATGAACAAGTCATTGAAGTATTCAAAGGCTGTCTTAAGCTGGAACTTGGTCATCTTTCTTTTTTCTATCATATTATCTCCTGTTGAAATGTTTGGATATTTATCAACCTTTCAAAATATAAAAAAGTTCAGCGCTTTTTGACGCTGAACCTAAAAATTTTCCGTGAATGTTCTTTATTCTTCTTTCGGTATTCTCTTATATTTAATTTTCTCTTTGGGAATGCTGTGTTTCAATCTGACTTCGTATTCCGATCTTTCAAATCTGCCAGCTAGCCAGAATGAATAAGGCAATCTTGCATTGTCAATATCGGTAATTGCAGTCAGCACATACATTTCTGCTTGGTCGGGGTCTTTATGATAAACAGTCACTGCCTTTTCAAATGCATCTTCTGCCCATTCTTTTGCTTTCTTCGGATTGAATGTCCAGCAAACCCCTGAGTCTTCCAAGTCAAGTTCTTTTCCATCATACATTACAATGCCACGGTAGAGCTTGAGCGGCTCGCCATCCTGATACTTAACAAATTGCTTATATGTTCTTTCAAACCTTACCTTGTCTACTGACTTTACTCTGGTAAACCAAACTCTATCAAGCAAGTCTTCATCTGCGTCAGGTGTTATGCGGCTATCAAATGCTCCAGCGAAGTATTTCTTAGCATCTGTATAAGAATAGTCATTCGGCAGGTCATAGAACGGTTCTCCGCCCTTCTCGCCTCTCATAAAGTCGCTAAATTCGGCCTCTGAGATAAGGCCGTTCTTAGCTAAAACTTTCATTGCGTGTTCTAAAAGCATTATACGTATTTATCGTCTCTAATAACATCCATTAGTTCTTGCACGGTAAAGGCTTCTGCCGTATCGTTGTCAAGAGCATCACCATACTTTTGCTTGCCATAGTAAATGTCAATCTGGCAATCTTCAAGATACCATACCCATTCAATCTGGTCAATGCGTTCTTCATCATCATACCAGTCATCATTTTCGCCAATGATTGAGAAATAGTCAGATGCGCTGCCGTCGAGTCTGAATTTCCAACTTCCGCACTGACCGTTGTTAAGATCCTTAACCATTTCGAGAACATCGGCTTTTGATGGCTTATTGAATTTCTTTGCATTGGCAATCTTATCTTCAAGGCTCATTGAACCTTCGGCAATCATGCCTGCCTTTTTCAATGTTTCAAGAGCTTCATCTAGCGTCATCTTCATTTTAATCTCCTTATACAGTATTTATTTCCGAACGAAAATTTCCATTACCGTAAATGCAATGAAATAAAGGATAGCAAGCACAATATAAAGGTTGGTGCCGACAAATGTCGCAGCTAGAAGCGGTCCGAAGATGCCTCCAATGCTCCAGCCAGTCAATGTCATAGCATGAACCTTGCTAGAATTGTAAATTCCAAAGCGTTTTGCGAGCAAGGATGGCAAACAAGAGAAATTTCCGCCGTATGCTGCTTCACAAAGGAAGATACCGATTACTGCCATGATAGGGTTGCCCGTGATACAGAATAAAGCACCGAGCATTCCAAATGAACAAACGAAATGGTATGATGCCTTTCTGCCAATCTTATCTGACAATGTTGAAAAACCAAGGCGACCACCTGAATTGGCAAGTGCTGTCATCGCTAGAATGCCTGCGATGAACGGAATGCCCATAATTCCAAGCAATGCTGCTTCCTGAGCGATGATAGATAGGCCACAAGATATGTTCACCATGAACATAAACCAAATTGCCCACCATTCTTTGCTCTTCAATATGTCGCCATACTTGAATGGGTGCTGGATTTCAGGTCCAAAATCATATTTCTTTAGCAAGACCGTTGAAATGGTCATGATGACTGCATAAACGAGCCCAAGAATTATGAAAACCTGATGTAAAGGAACAGCAGCAATCAAAAAAGCGATAGCCGGAGAGGCAATAAACTTAGCCAGCCCGAACCCTGTGATAGCCAAACCGCTTGCGAGACCCTTATGATCTGCAAAATACGCCATCAAGGTCTTAATCGGTGTGACATATCCTATTCCTGTGCCCGCGCCAATCGTCGCAGTCGCTGCGTAAAAGAGCGGAAGGCAGCCTGTATAGACCGAAAGGCCCAACAGCAAGAAGCCTGAAACAAAAATGATGGTTGAAAGAATGGCACCAATCTTAGGGTTGACCTCAATCGTCCTTCCAAACAGTGCCGCAAAGACACCAAGGAAGAAAATGATTAAGGTGAAACCGATGTTGGTTGCGAAAATAGAGATTCCGAATGTTGCAGCAAGTGCAGCTGAGAACTGAGACCAGCAATAGACGGAACCGATACATGTAGGAATGGCGATACCCGGTACCGCAACATTCCAAAAACGGTTAATCTGCTTCATACGAAGTATTTATAACCTCAAAATCATCACAGTAAGAATCGTAAATTTCATCGGACATCCTATAAGCCATTTTCTGTGAAAATCTTTGTGCTTTTGTTATGTCCTCAGTTACGTCATAGCCAAATAAACAGTCTTTTTCCCAATCAACATGTTTGACGTAAACTGGGTTGTTATGATCTTCCCAATCATTGCATTTCAATACGAATCTATTCCGCATCATCGTCCTCTGTCTGAATTGAAAGCGACTCATGCCAGTGACGGTTCTCGTCAAAGTCTTTATACCAATGAACATAGAAGATATGCTTAGGATCTCCGTGCCATTTTGCGAATTTACGGCAAGAACGACGAACTACACGAAAATAGTCTTTCATTTCAATGACGCCGTGATGATCCTTGTCAATAATGAACATATCATAAAGCAATGAGACATCTTCAATGTGCTTAATGTCAAAGCAATAATCTTTACCATACTCTTTCATCAGTATGCGGGCGAACTCATGATAGGCATCTTCCTCGTTGGTTCCTGTCCAAAGCACTTCTCTAGGGCCTTCGTCCTTTCCAATTTTGACAATGTTATAGTGCATAAGTCTACTCCTTGAATAAATAAAATATAAAAAATTTTTCATAGGTTGACGGCAGGTCAACTAAAAATTATTCTGGAGGTTTACATGGAGCTTTCTGAGGCACAACAGATTTTGAATAAAGCAGGTCTTATTGCTGAGGAAACAACTGAAGATGCTCTTGCACGAATTGCTGCAAATAGCAACGAAGCAATCGTTGAAGAAATCGTTGAAGAGATTGAGAAAGTTAGACCTGTAAAAAACTACTATGAAGTAGACCCTGATGACAAGGGCGTCACACAGCAATTTGAAATTGTGATGGAAAATGCTACATGGGAAGTCCAGTTCCGTAGACACGGTGCTTTCTATTGGAGAGGAAACAGCTATCCTTGGCGCATTATCAGAAATAACAACGGCGGCTTTGTTCAGATAGCATTTAGCTTAACTCAGTTGCATGCTTACATGAAAAAGGTCAAGGCAATTCAGAGCGAATCAGTCAACGAAAGCACCGACAACTACCGTGAAATCGTAACAAAGAAGCTCGCTCAGATTTACGATAACTGCTATGACAGCGATGACGCTGGCCGTTCATACGCAGAAAAGCATGTCGCTGAATTTGAACCGCAAATCGCTGAAGTATTGGAAGAAGGCGGCGACAGTCCAATCAGCCCGTATGAAGTTGCGGAAGTGATTTGGTATATGTTGCATCATTCTCAGCTGATGGGCAGGTCAATCTTGGGCGTGTATATGCAATACACCAGAAATGAACCTGACTACTTTGAAACATGGTATCAGTTCAATCCGTAAATAAAAAGGGGAGGTAAATTATGCGTCGTCTAAATGCAAGACCTAAATCAGGGTCAACATATACATATTCATACACACCTTCTACCTCAATGCCTAGTCAGAGTTCAAGCAGCTCATCTTCATCATCTAACACAGGAAGTACCACAACAATCATTAAAGAATGTGAATGTGAACCTCGTCTATCTGCGCTTGAGAGTTCACTTACAAACATTCAATCTCGTTTAAGCACTTTAGAAACAATACCTGCACAACAGGCCGCTGTTATAGCAAATGACATAATTCGTGTATTTCCTAATGCATATTCATTTGATGAGCACGCTATATTTTTGGTTAATGATGAAAACTCAGAAGTATTGCAAGTATTACTTCTACAGGAATATCCAAATGATGCGCTTGACCATTTATACATCGGCGGTGATGCTTTTGGAAATGGTATAAAAGTCAAAGGGTCAAAATACGAACAGTATTTTTCAATAAGCGGCGGTATTCAAATCAGTCGTGATATCATGCAAGAATCTGAGCTTCACATTGCTGCACCTGATTTCATATTACAAATTTGGACCGATTTCAATGCACACTATATGTGTTTCTCAGCAAAAGCTGGTAAGAAACATACAACGATTGATGGCGTAAGATTTGACATTGACTATAATCTTTCAGCTGATGTATTTTATCAGATTAAAATGACATTTCCTGAAACTGTGACAATTCTAAATAATGAAATTCCAGCACAGAACATTTCAGCAAAACAAGGTTCCGTAATCACGCTTAAGCAAGGAAATGATGCTCGTGAATCTGACGCAAACCTATTACTTAAAGACAATAATTTGGATGGTGAAAATAGCTTTACTTTGGTTGCACAAGGCGCGGCAAAGAAATATGAAATTGTCTTCTATTGGTATAAAACCTACATACCTGAATTTGTTTGATTTTCAAGAATATAATGAATGGAAGAAAAACAAGAATAAATAGAACATGAACTACAAAGAAATAATTAAAGAACAGCTAGTTGCAGTACTTAAGAAAGACTATCCAGAAGTTCAAAACATTGAACAACTGATAGAAGTTAAGGAATGCAAAAATTTGAAGCACGGCGACTTTTGCGTTTCATTACATAAGTTCGCCAATGCTTTACGGAGTAAGTAATGGAATTACACGAAGCATTTAAAGAATTAGGCAAAGCCGGACTGATATGTGAATGGTCAGCAACCGGCTTAGATGAATTCATTGAAGATCTTTCAAATTGCTGTGGCTTTGTCAGCGGCGATGAAATCGTTTTCAGCAAGATGCCTGGCTCTGCATATTGGGTAAGGCTGATGAACCATAATCAGACACTCGCTAATATCGAGTATGATTATGACAAAGGCAAGATCGTCGTTTTCATCAAGGGAATGAATTCAGGTGCTAACTATACAGAAGAACTGGATAAAGATGTGCCGGTTGAGAAGGTCAAAGAAATCGGCAAAAGAATTCACGACATCGCAGAACACAGGGCACACAATCACTTATAATAAAATAAAAGACCGGCTAAGCACCGGTCTTTTTATGTTCTTCATAAAAGTTCACATACATCGGTACAGTAAACAGGCATATTTGTCATTTTAGCAATAGCCTTTGCTTCACCATAATTGCTTTCAATAAAAATTAAACATTTAGATTTCTTATAAAAGTCAGCTTTATATTTCTCAGGCGTCATTTTACGGCGTTCTTCATTATTTTTTGCTGGACACAATATAAGGTTTTCATATTGTATGTTATGGCATTTAAGCCATTCCTCTGTCTCTTTTCTGTATTTTTCCAAACGTCCTGAAACTATGTATTTGATTTTATGGTCAGGAACATATTTTTGTTTTGCATTCTTTATGAAATTCAAATATGCTTCTTCGGTTTTTGTATCATTTGACGTTGGATCTACACATAAAAAACCATCCATGTCTACACAGCCGCAACCTATGCCGCGCTTCATGATATTCCACGGAAGCAGCTGATCTTTAAAAACTTTAAATGCAATATCTACTTTATTAACTGAATAAGGCTCAACAAACATCACACAAGTAGTTATTTTTAGATCTGGAAACTTTTCTAAAATTTTTGTTTTAGCTGTTTGCATGCTTTCACCCAATCCCATTGCATCATCAAACAATAAAATATGTTTAGGCTGTTTTTCAAATAAAGGCGAACGAGACGCACCTCGTATTTTGAATGTATTAACACCAGATAAAAACTCAAATAAAGATATAGTTGGCAATGATTTATATTCACCAATCAAAGTGCCAAAAATTAAACCGCTACGCGGAATACACACAATTAAATCAATGTCATTGGGTATTCTATTCATAGAATGAAAACACAATGCATTCATATAATTAAAATCTTGATAATTACGAAAATCCATATTTTTATCCCAGCAACTTTGCTAATTCATCTATTGACATATCTTTAAATTTATCATCATTGTATGATGGAAATAATTCTTTCCATCGTTCCATCATTTTAGGAAATAATCTTAAAACCAAATACATCTGTAAATTCTTCCACCAAACACCATTGATGCGCCGTCCTTGTGCATTTATTCCAGTTGCATTCATTTTATCATCACATGCATATTTTTTCAAATGAAGCACAGAAGACTCTATTCCTGCACATCTATAAAATGGCTGAAGCCAGCTTTCATCGCATTTCTTACAATACTTTAATCGTAATGGTAAGTATTCAGGATTTAATGCTTCAAGCGGAAATGTTCTTGGTGGTATAACACTATTACCAGATATTTTCATTCTTAACGAATGATCGGCAAGTTTTAATTTCTTATAATGTATATATCTAAAATCTATGCCTTCATTTAGTACTAAATAATTTGTTAAACTTTCCCAAACTGCATAAATCGTTTTTGGACTATAATTAAATTTACGCATAGTTTCAATTAAATGATAATCATATTCATTATCTTCATCAACAGCAACCACACAGTCTTCATAATGTTTAGGATATACATTCCATCGTTTAGTGCAGCCATCATCATAATCAACCCATGATATAATTACGCCGAATGCATCGCAAACATATAATAAATCTTGTGGCAAATCTTTCTCTTTATTTGGAAAATTTACAGAGGATAACCATAAATAAAAATAATCAGGACGTTCAGTCTGTGTCTTAAAAAAACGATATATGAACTTTCCGACTTCTTTTATTCTTTTTGGATAGGATGTCATCGTTACTACAATTTTCATTTTTCAAACCTACATTTATTTGGAAATCTATTATTTAGAAAATTTCTAACCATTACTTTAAATGCATCAAAATTCTTAATAAGTGAAGAATCATTAAAACACACTACATCTTTTATTTGTTTTGGTTCTTTTTCATTTGACCAATATAAAACCCTGGAAGTCTTATTTTCATAAAATTTATTTAACGGAACACAAAAGAAAAAATAAATCCAATCCGTGACGTTTTTTGCAGTTCTAAACCTAGAATTGCCCAATGCATTTTGAAAGTTTGCTTTATAACGTTCAAAGAAAAACATATTCATCATTTTCTTATTAGCTATAGGTCCATGTTCTGGATTTGAGTCACATGTAATTCCTGTATATGCTGACGCAAGCGTCTTTGAGTTTACAATGTTTTCAGACCACTTTCCATTTCGTTGATACCGTTCATGCATTAAAAAATAAACAGGCAAATCATTCTTAAACCAATTTTCTTCCAACTGTGGCTTCATAATAAACATGTCATCATTAAAAAGAATATAATTATCACTTAATTCTTCAATGTAAGGAACATAACAATTTATTACAGAGCTATTAAAAGTCGGTAATTCCGATGCAGGAATAAAATCTTTATGGTATATAATTTTTAATTTTGAATGTTCAGTATTCAACCAGGCAGGTATTTGTGATGGCGATGCTAAAATCAAAAATACATACCTAACCCAAGGCATATAATTATCTATACCCCTAAACCAATATCTAAAAACATCTAAATCCCTAAAACGAATATCATCTTTTTCACCGGATGTTGTTTTTCTAAAATGGCTAAGTATTCTAAACCATTGTTCATCATTAGGATTTACCCACGGCACAACAATATCTATAGGTTCACTATTAATCTTACTCATGTTGTATTTATAAATACCACATGAAACAGTATAACGGCGAAAAAGCAATCATTTCTCTTACATCTTGGAAAGCTAGAATAAACTCCGTGTATGCGACAATCTTCAGTATCATCAAGCACAATCCTGGCTTTCATATTGTCCTTGTTCTTTCAGAAAATGAGTTCCCAAATAAAGAAGCGGATCTTCCTGATAAACTTCGTGAACAAATTAAATATGATGTCATTGAGGTAATCTGGACAAAACGAAATTACAAGGTCTTCAAAAAGATCATTCCTACAATGGCAAAATATCCAAATGTACCAATCATCAGCGCAGATGACGGTATAGTCTACATTCGCAATTTCGCTGAAATTTTATATACCCGCTGGTTAAGAAACCAAGACTGTATTTTCGTTAATGAAGTGCATCACGGATATAACATTTCTTGGGGTGCCGGCGGTTGGGGAACAATCTATCCGCCGAACGCATTTAAAGATGCAGGTCTAAAAGCAATAGAGCTTGATGAAGTCTTAAACACAAATCACGATGATGCTTTGTATGGTGTCCTTGCAGCCAAATTTGGCATAAAGGTTCTTCAGAATGATAACTGTCCATTTAGGTACTATCAAATCGCAAAAGAAACACGCGACGGTATTTCGTCAAGCATGAACCGTAGGCACTGTTATTCAGATACAATCATTCCGCGATTAAAGAAAATCTGCGAACCGCTATAAGACATAAAAAGAGCTGCCGGTTAAGGCAGCTCCAATCTAATCCAATTCGTAGACGCGTTCAATTTCAGCCGCTGTCATGTTCGCAAACCATTTGGATATGGCAGCGGCGTCCGCATTCAGTTGCTGTTGGCATTTATGCAATGCTCGCACCTCAGCGTATTTCTTTCGGATCTTGCCAAGTGCTTTACCCAGCGAATGCGGTTCTGTTCGCATTGCCAGATTTTTCATAGCCTAATTGCTCGCAAAGAAACTGTTCATCTTTTGCCAATTTGCTAGTGACATTATTCTCTCCTCACCGTGAACTGTAAGTAAAGCGGATAGTCGCCTTCGCCATCGTCCCATTCATCGTCAATCTCAAGCTTACCTGTTTCTTCGACTTTACGAACACACCAAGTCACTACTTGTTCAAACAATGGATCCTTGCCAAGGTCTTTAGTGACTTCAGGCGGGAGCATAAAGAACTTCTTTTCGTCTGTATTCCATGTATTTCGTCTAAAATGCTTTTCAAAGATTTTAAGAGCTTCATCACGGTCTTCGCCGGCATAATGAATTTTGATGCGCGGTGCCATGGCCCAATACTCAATTTCTGAAACTACATAAGTTGTCATTATGCTCTCCTCAAGAAGCCGTCTTCAACATCAATATGTAAGTCATTGAAAAGTGGACTGAAACGCATCACGACTTCAAGTTCACAGTCAAGTAAGTGAATTTCCTTTTCGCATTTTAAGCGTTCCATCAAGTTATTCAGAACACAACAGTCCTGTAGAACTTGCTTGATGTATGCTTCCCTTGCCTTATATTCCAACGAACATTCTTTTGGTAACATTTTCGGTTCTCCGTCTAAATAGAGTTTTGCTGCTTCTATTCCGTTCATCGTTTCTTGTCCTTTAATAGATGAGGTGCACCGCAAATAGGATCACAAGGCAAATCTCTGTAAGGTGCACAAGGATAACCCAAGATCTTACCGTCCTGAAGTTTCATTTCTTGGTCAGCGTAAAATTCCTTTTGCGTTTTCCGATAAAACCTTTGCTGTTCATGCGACAGCTGTGACTTTGGCTTGCAGTCAACGACAATCCAAGTGCCGTCAGCAAGTCGCTTCCAATGCACCAAGAATTCTTCGGCCTTACTCGAACTCACCTCTAGCGTCTGTGAATAACTCATCGTCTTCCTTCTTTTTATCGTGTTCAAATGGAACAGCTGCGCCGAAGCACTTACGAATGCGTTCCATGCTTTCTTCATTCAGTGCGAGCTTGATGTCATTTCTATCTTGCATTTCTTCTCCTCAGAAAGTCAATCATGTAATCTTTGTCAGCGGTAATTGTGCAGTCACGCCACTGGTCATAAACTGCATATTCACCTCTAGGCAAAAGCGCTACTTGAATGTCGGTGATTTCTTCGCCGCCGTGATAGCAACAAAGACCGCATGTGCCATTGTCTTTAAATGTGCATCCTGGGAGATACCATTCACACAGTTGTCTGAATTCTTTTTCCGTCATCTTTCTTTGTCTCCGGTTTGAATGAATAGATACAGAATGCGTCATTCAGTCGCTTCTTGAATTCGTCAATGCCAATTTCAAGATGTTCAAGTGTCTTACAAGCGTTGAACAAGATCTTGTCTTCGGTGACCTTAATGTCATTCGGGTCAATCTCTGGCATCTTCTTTCGGAAGGCGACTGCTGCCAATGCCTGAAGCAATACTGCTGCGTCTTGCTGGTCGGTCATGATGCCTCCTAAAGCGCCATTAAGACGAGAAAGAACACGGTTAGAAAGCCAGCAGGAATTGCTGCGCCAACAACACACCACGGTGCTGCTTCTTTAAGTACTTGTTTATTTGTCATAGGTAGTCCTCATCATATTCGGTTTCAAGTTCATCATCAATCACAGCTTCCGTTGTGATCGTCATACGCACAGGTGTGCTTTCAGCCATAGAGAACATGTTAGCGCGTTCAGCAGGCCAGCGTGCCGTCTTCGTGTTCACCTTAGCCATTTCAATCATCAAGACTGCTTGTTCCTTTGAGTGAAAACGCATCGCGTCCAACGGGTCATCGGTCACGCAGTCAGTAATTGAGCTCGGATTACAGGTGACCTTGATGTACTTGTTTGTGTTGTGCTTAAGAAGCCATACGGTCTGTTTTTGTGTTATGATCATTTTTCTAGTCCTTTCATTTGTTCGTATTTGAGGTTCGTCTTCTTAGAAAGTTTTTCCTGAGCGCGGAGGTACCGTTCTGTGTTTGCTTTATGTTCAACTAGCCAGCTTTCATGAAGGTCAATCGTATCCTTGGTGTCCTGCTTAGCCTTTTTCATTATCTCTTGATATTCTTTATACCGTTCAGGCGTGGTCTGCCCGAGTATGTTCTCAGTGCTTCCCCATGGTAGCAAGTCATACGAGCCTAAAGACATGACAGGAATACGGACATCAAAAATAGGTCTGGTTTCAATCGTAAGGTGAAACATAGTCATACTGTTGAAGAACCACTTATAATTGTATTCCGGTTCCTGCAGCAAAGACATGACCATCTTGCCATGATATGTCAATGTCGCACCACCGGGGTTCTTTGCATTAGGGTCATTGTCACCCAAGATCTGAAACTCAACGCCTTCTTCATTAGGATCCCAACCGCATGCACGAATTGCTTCTTCTGGTGTATCAAATGCATAGTCAGCAGGGTTTCGTGATTTTGCTGCACAGATGACTTTACATCGCTGAATGATCTCAGCATCAATCTCACGCTGTATTGAGCCTAACAAGGGATCCGTATGCACAAATGCCATATCAGCAGCAAGTGCTTGCTGTTCAAGTGCTTGTTCAATATCCATAAGTTCCTACTTTAGGTTATATTCTGGATGTTCTTTCTTAAACTTATCGTATGCAGGTTTGAACCTGAACTTGTTGTATTCTTTGCGGAAAGAATTGTCTTGTCCGTAATATGAAATGTTTTCAATGAGCTTATCGGCAACCTTCAGCATCTTAGTGCCTTTGACCATCGCGCGGATACCATTCCATTCATCATCATGTAAGTTCTGAAAATAGGTTGAGAAGTATTCAGTTGGTAAATCCGCAAGGGAGTGAGGAGGAAATAAACGAAGATTTCCAACCCTGCAGATAGGTGGATAAAATGCGCCACAAACAGTCCCCAAGATGGCCTCAGGATGCATTTGGTGGGCCTGTATCATCATATCTACAGCGTGCTTCTTCAACAATATGTCATCGTCTGTTGTTATGATCGGTGTGTCAGGATATTTCTCCATCGTCGGGTCAAGTTTCTTCAATGCTTTTGTATTCTTGTCAGTCCAAAGAATTTCAAAGCGTTCATCTTCAGTCATCAAAGCAATTCGTTCAGGCACTTCATAATTGTCGCCGAACTCCTCGCGGCTAAGAACAAGAACGACCTTATACTTGAATTTGGTTTCTTGCTGCAACAGTCTGAAAATAACCTTAGGTAAGCGAGGATCATTTATCCTGCCCTTCCATGTTGTCAAAGAAACAATCACATCATACTTCATCTGATAAACCCTTTTCTCTTTCAGCCTTCAAGGCAGCAATCTTAGCTTCCTTAATTCGTTGTTTTGTAAACTCATTGCATTCATTCATGGCTTTGTTGAAATCATCCCATGAACCCGATGCCGTTGGCTTGACGAACTTAATCGTCTTAACCGTATTCCAAGATTGACCTACAACGCCTCGTGCCGTAAAGGCATACGGCATATTTACATATTCTTGAATGATAAACTCACCGTTGTTTTCGTCAATGCGTGCTCGTCCATCTTTCCATGTCTTAGCACCAAAATTACAGATGATACGGATGTTAGGCGGTACATGCTGAATTGCGGATGCTGGTTCAACGGCAAGCTTATAGCCTTCATTCTGTAGACCTGGGAAGCACTTCTCATCAAAGAACTGCTTTGTCTTATCCATTATTCGGCGGTCTCGTTCAGCAGCTTCCCATTCTGATTCTCTTTCCTCGGCTTGACGCTTGAGCATGTTGTCAGTACTCTTCTTGCAGTACTGAGCCATCTGTGCAGCCATGTTCATGACCGCATCATCATACCACTTTTTGAATTTTTTCTTCTCGTCTGCCATAGTGATTTATTTACAATCCTAGCTCAGCTTTACCAATCCTCTGTTCGTCAAGAATGCGTTGCTTAGCAACCATCTTCTTGTATTCTACACGGTTTCGTTCTCGTATTGTTTTCAGTGCATCAACTGCTTCTAAAAATGATTTGCGGTTACCCGCTCTAAATCTTATGATAGTACCTTTACAAAAGGTATCTTCAATCATTATGTAGCCGGTCTCTGGAGCAACAGGATCACAAAAGACAATGATCTCCGTAATCATATACCGAGTAGCGGTAACTGCCATGTTATGGCTTGTCATCACGAAGTCTTTCTTAACCAATTCATATAAAGGAACAATGTCATGCATGTACATATAACCTAAATCCTGAACTTCGGCTAGGTATCTATCATCAAGCAGCACATTGTTTATCATCTCACCCATGAAACCTCCCGCAAAGTAAAAAAGGACGCGGTGTGGTTAACCGCGTCCCTCCTCTTCCTCTTCAACAACAAGTTATTCAACCGTGAATGTGCGAGGCTGTTCTTCAGGCACCTTCGGCACGGTGACAGTCAAAAGACCGTTTTCAACCTTAGCCTTCAGGTTGTCCAAATCAAAGATGGCCGGAACGAAGGCGGAGAACTTGATTCCGTTCATACCCTTAATCTTCTGAAGGATCAGTGTGCGTCCTTCAAGTTCCTTCTTCTGTTCATCTGTCAATTCAGTTGCCTTGACTTCCACTGTGATAACACGCTGGCCGTTTTTCGTACCCTGCGAGATAGTCACATTTTCCTTTGTCTTACCCGGGATAGCGAGTTCCCAAGTCTTAGAGCCATCAGCATTCAAGAACACATTCAACGGGATATTGGCGTCTGCGTCCAAAGCGGACTGGCAGAGTTCAACTGCTGCCTGTGCTGTCTTAGCAAGTTCCTTGCGGTTCTTGCCGAAAAGCAATTCAGCGCCCTTCTGAAAATCGTCTACAATGTCGCTAAATGATAGCTGTTCATCTTCATCATGTCTTTGCATTTTTACATCCTTTGTGTTCAAACGTAACACAAACGCTTCATCACGAAACCTCTTTCCCATTCGGTAAAAAAGTAAATCGGGAGGGGAAGCATCCCTCCCGGTTTGTTTATTTATTCACCCGCCATCATTACGTCTTCAACGAAGGCATAACGGTTGACGTTGAGTGTTTCCTTCAGAGCCTGATATGGGTCAAGCTTGTTGCTCATCGCCATCTTCACAGTATTCTGAGAGAAACCTGACATCAGGACAACGCCCTTGTCATTTTCCTTTACAGGAATTGTGTTTGTTCTGGAGTTCACATTCCAGAAGATCATCTTAGGCAACTTGTAGCCATGAGCTGCATACTTCTGTCCAATTACTTGGAACAAAGTTGGGCTGAGGCCACGACCCCAAGAGCCGCGAGCATGTGAGTTATCACAAGCACATCCGTCAAATTCCATGTCGGAGATAATCAGGATGTCCGGAATATCATTCTGCTTCAAGCCGCCCTGCACTGCAGTCTTAAGAATCAAATCAAACACCGCTTCAATGTTTGTGTTGGCACATTCTGCTTCGTTGTATGCCACACGGAGCTTATCACGCAGGCTGTTCACATTGGCAAGGTTAACCAACTTTGGCTGTTCAGAGAATGTGATGAACTTGTCCTTGAAACCTGCTGGCAGTCTTTCTGCACAGTAGATAGCGAGGGCAGTAGCCACATCCAAAGCCTGAACTTGTCCACCACGCTGCACTGTCACAGTCATGGAGCCAGAACCGTCACGGACCACAATCATTGGCTTATCACCAAGTGTGTTAGGCAAAGCCTTCCACATTGCTTCAAGTGTTCCGTCAAAGTCCTTCAAGTGGCTAGACCAACCAGGTTCACGGTACTTGACCACGATGTCGTGAGGGAAGACCGCACCTGCGTTAATCTTTACATCCTTGTCGCCCTTTGCCAACTTACCCAAGAATTCACGACGGCGTGCTTCATCGTGTGCCAAGAAGGCATTGTTATACTTGAGGTTAGCCTTAGAAGGCACTGTGTTGTAGTTCACCTTGTCCCATTCACCGGCACACAACTTGCGTTCTGTGACATCGATGTTAGCACGGAGCTTGGACAACATCTTACGGTATTCGCCGTCTGAGATGTTCATTTCCTTGATGAACTTCTTTGCCAATTCACGGGTCTTCTTTGAAGATGTGTTGATACTTGGCATCCACTTAGCCAACAAAGAACATGGCTTGTTTTCGTGTGTCGCAATCATGTCCTTAGTCAACTGCTTCAACACAAAGTTGACCATTTCTTCTTCAGCTTCTGTTCCGAAGAGTTCAAAGAGTGAGTCAAAGCGGTTATATTCGCCGACGAAACGGATGAACCCAGGGTTCTGAGCCATCACATGCTTCATCAAGATACGGAACAAACGGCGTTCACCCAATCCCTGACGGATGTCGCCTACATAGAACATCCACTTGATGGCTAATGTAGGATCTTCGGCGTAAGCCTTAATAAAATCTGAAACAATTTCATCTTCCGATGCGTTGCGGTAAGATGGGACCTTGAAATTCATGTCCAAAAGTGCCTTTCCTGTGGTTGCATAACCAACGGCACCGTTTTCTGTCATTGCACGACGATCGTCGAGCACCTTCTTCACTTCATCATAGAAGTTAATCATAATGTTTCTCCTTACAAGATTCGTTTTTTCCTTTGTGCGAAAGATCATACCTTGCTGTATGAATCTTTAGAGAATATGTAAAATCAAAAAGCAACACAAGATGGAAGCCGTATCTACCCGGCAAACGGCTTGCCGTATTTCACGCAATATACGGTCGAGCGGCCTTGCGGCGATGGTATGTACCCATGTGTCATTAAGAAGTGGTTGTTTGCAGTATCCATCTTTTCGTTGTTTTTTATATATTTTTCCTTCCCTTTGAAAATCCTTAGATTAAAGGTCGCAGTAGTCGGTTTCAGCAGCGACACCCTTGCCCTTGGCGTAGTAGCCGCTGCCAGAGTATTCATAGTGTTCCGACAACTTGAGGTCCGACCAGATGTTAACTGGAGCGAACTTATCAGAGTCAGAGCTCATGTGCAGGCGAACCTGCTTCGGCTTACCGTGGCGAGAAAGTTCCAACTTATCCTTGAGGACCTTCATAGAAGAGCAGTACTTGTCAGTAGATGCCCTGAGAATGTCCTCGGTCTTGAAGCGAACTTCCACAGAGCGAGCATAGTTGTCGCCAACTGCTTCGCCGAATCCCGGGCGCCACTGGAGAGTGACGCACTGAATTGCAGCGCCAAAGCCGATGTCAAACTTGCCTGTGTAAAGCAAGCCGTCAATGGTGACGGAAGCGTCATACGACTTCTGTTCGTGACCGTCAAGGTTGAGGTCCTGCATAGTTTCATCAACATCTTCACCAGCATTGACTTCCGACACAATGCATGCCAGAGAGTCGTAGTTGACCTGATGTCCCAAAAGAATTGAAGACAAGTAGTCAAGCTTGGTCTTGTCAGCAAGTTCGTCTTCCAAGTAGGCGACGATGTCGTGCTGGTTCAAGCAACCGAAGCGATAGTGATACAAGAAGCGACCTGGGCGGTTCAGCATGAACTTGTTCAACTTCCATGTATCGTTAATAGCAGCCACGAACAGTTTCTTGCTATCACACATACCGTCAAGCAAGGAAAGGAACTGCTCCTGGGCTGGACCTTCGCCATCATTGTCGTTTCCGCAAGCGAAGATCTTTTCAAATTCATCCATAATGACCAAACAGTCAGTATGACAACGCTTCAGCCAAGCGATGAGGCCTGGGCAATTCTGCGAAACCACAAAGACCGGAAGTCCGCGCTTCTTAGCTTCCGCCGCCATCATACGGATGAACAGCGACTTACCCATACCGGGTTCACCGGAAAGAAGGACGCCTGTGTTGCGGGTGCGGCGGTCAAATGCGCGGTAGACCTTCTCTACACGCTTTGTCTGGTCGCCGTAGACCTTGTGTGGCACAGCAGGAACATCTTCACACTTGTTCACATGCAAGCCAGTCATCTGGTTGAATGAGAAGGTGTAAGTACCTGCCGGCACCTGTTCAGAAATTTGAGTGGACAACGGGACGATACCAAGTTCATCGCCGTCAAAAGTATATTTGTTGTCAGAAGAGGCCATAGTTTTTCCTTATTCGGTTATTTGGCTGTTGTGTTGTTTGATTATGATTAAAATTTAATAACTTTTTGCCGAACTGGCAATAGTTGAAAACAAAATAAAATCCGTGAGGTTTCTATTCTCTTTCCAGCTTGAAGGCTTTGACAGGACAAGACAAAGCCCAGTCATACCATACATCGCGTTCCTCTTGTGTGAGTTCACGACCTTCAGTTATCTCAAAGTTGAACTCCGCACCGTCTATCACATCGTCAAGACGTATGATAGAGTATTCTTGGTAGTTCCCTTCATCAATGTCTAACTGAAGTTGCATCTTTAAGTAGCGACCACATGGGGATTCGTCCCATGTCTTTTCGTCGCCATATCCGATGTCTCCCAAGCGAAGATCGTTTACTGCGTCTGTTAGTTGCCTGAACTTTGTATTCATGTCATTACCTATTAGTCTGTGCAGGCAATGTCTTCATCATCGCTGAAGGCATGCTCGCCGGTTAGTGTATTAGGCAGACCTGGGTCAAAAGCAGGGATCTGAATGATGTCAGTCTTGAACTTGTTAGCGAGATACATCGCCTGAATCTTGTCAAAGTTCTCGCCGCGGACGCCCTTACGAATGAGCTCATTGACTTCGTGATATGTGAAGCCAAGTTTCTGTTCATCGCTGAGAGGCTGAAGTCCGTCAATCGGAGTCTTTTCAACAAGGTCATGTGGAAGACCTAAGTCCTTGCCCATTTCAATAATTTCTTCTGTGGTCAACTTCGAGACAGGCGCAAAGCTGCCGGCGCTGTCACCGTAAAGGGTAGCATATCCGACGGCGTCTTCCGAAGCATTACAAGTGTTGGCAACCATCATGCCGTGTGCTTGTCCGTAAGCATACAAGCAGCACATACGCAAGCGAGCAGGGAGATTTGTGCGAGCTGCATCCGAGTCAAAGAACCCAGGAATTGCTGCACCGATTTCCTTGAACGGCACTTCAATGTCAACGAGGTCATGCTGAATGCCAAGGTGGTCAACAACACGGTACGAATCCGCGATGTCAGCCTGAATACCGTTCGGCATAAGCAAGCCAAAAACATTTTCCTTTCCGAGGGCAGCAACGCAGACAGCGGCAACTACCGACGAATCCTTACCACCGCTGATACCAACGATAGCCTTTGTTTGGTTGTGATCCTTGAAGTAATCGCGGACCCAATTGATGCAATCTTGTGTAAGTTTATTCATAATATCCTCTTGGGTTATGCGTTGACATCTGCCAACATTTGGTCAAATTTTAGAGAGAACTGCTTGAGTTTCTTCTGAACGTTTTGGGTTTCGTCTTTCACTTTGTCAAGAATGGAAACAAGACAGGTCTTGTTCTCTTTCCATTTCTTAAGATCCATTTTTTCATTGTAGACGCCGTCCCAGCTTCTACTGTTGTTAATGTTAATGCTGAACTTTCCGTTGTTCAAACCAAAAGAACAACTTGTGGCAAGAGCAATGTAAGTCGGCACTCTTGCATTAAGAATTTCACTGTAAGCAACAGTAATGAGGGCGCCAGACGAGATACCCGGTCTTTCTGGGAAAGCGTAATACACACGGGATGAATTCCTGTCCCAGTCGCCTCCTTTCAAAGGTTCAAGACCGTATTCTTTAATGAGCCCTGCTACTTCATAGCATAATTCTTCAAAAGTGATTTCTGATTTGAACATAGTTACCCTCTTGCAGCTTCTGCAATAATGTTATTTGTTTTGACACACTTTGTGATGGATGTGTATTCTTTTCTTGCCCTCAAAAGCAAGGCACGAAGATGTTCCTTCATGTTATTCCATTTTCTTAAAGGCATTGTTGAAAGCAAGTTGTCCGAGCTCATCATGTGAATCTTATCACTGGGAGCAACGAATTCCAGCTGATCCTTCGGGATCTGCCAAGAACCTTCTTCAATGTAAGCAATCTTAAACGGCACTTCACCAATCTCACTTTTCTTAGTGAAGATGTTGATGAACCAGTATGTCTGACCTGGGTTGAGCGTGTAAGCATGCGAACAAGAACCGCTGTCCTTGTCCTTGTTTTCTGTCTCTATCATGTCATATTCTCTGACAATGTCATAGAGTTCTTTCGTAACATCTGCGAAAGTGATTTTCTTGAAGAAGTTTTCAAACATTGTTGTTTTCCTTATTCCATCCAAAAACGATGGGGTTTCTCAGGTGGTTGTTGTTCTAAGTTAATAGTTTCTATGCCGCTGAACTGTTCAAGTTTCAATGCAGTAATCTTTGCGGCCTTCTGAAATTCAGCATGTTGCTTAAGTGCCTTGTCGGCAAGCTTGCTGATATGTTTAAGTTTCCTGTCCCAGAAAAACTTCAAGTATTTGGTTGTCAAGCCATCGGTCATGATAGACTTATGATAAACCCACACCTTTCCGTTTTCACGGATGGCAACCTTTTCTGGCACCGATATGCGCTTAGGAACCGTGACTCCGGCGTTCGTCGCATTGAACTCAATGGAGAAAAGATAATCATCGGAGTTCTGTCCATTCAAGCCTTGGCCGAAATTTATGTAGAATTTCTCTTCACGATATTCCGCATGCCCAGATTTATGAAGGCGTCCTTTCACGCATCCCAATGCAGACGCAAGCGCAAGCAAGTCGCCAACTGCATCTGTTATTGTGACAGTCTTAAATAGACCTAGCATTCTTAAACCTTTCTAAATGAAGTTCAATTTTCTTAGAGAGCTTTGTGTTTTCTCTTATGATTTTTGAAATCTTATCAAGTCGCTCTTTGAGTTGCTTCTTGTAAAAATTCCAATCCCAAAGAAACATTCTCTTTCCGTTTGAGAGTTCCCAATAATCTCCAGTCCTTAATGAGAAGTCGCCGTATTCATTCCACTTCAAGCTAAGGTCCTTAGCAATGTAAATCCTCTTAGGAATTAAAGTGACAGTGTGATCTGTTGAACCGTTCTTCCAAATGCACAGTCTGAAGATGTCTTTGTCCCAATGTTCTGGAAAGCAAAAGTCCAATCTATCGGGACCGACATGGTCATTCACGAGGCCGTATTCATTAGCAATCTCAATAAGTTCTTCGTAGATGTAAGGAACTCCAACCCGTTTGAATGGGTTGTAGAGTTTCATTATACATCCTCGTTAATCACATCAATCTGCTTCATCTTCATGCAGGTGTAAGCAGCCTTTTCGTCTTCGGGAGCAAAGCCGGCAGTGCAAGCAGCGTCCACGGTAATAGGCATGTTCGGGAACAAAGCACGAAGAATGGTTGCATTGGAATCCACGCAGATGCCAGCGACAAAGCCACAGATTTCCACTTCGTCAAAATCAAACTGCTTGAGGTATTCCTTCCAGCCGTCCCAGCCAAAGGTATACTTGTCAATGCAGAAGAACTTCGTCGGACCGTCACCGTTCTTTGCTTTACATGCGGCAAGAATGTCCTTTTGAATTTCCCAGCCTTCTTCTAACTTGATGCAGTGCGGCACAGGCAGCTTTTGACCTTCCATTGTGTCTTCATAAGCCTTACCTTCTGCAGGCGGCCAGTTAGATTCCACCTGAAGCTTAGTGAAGTGAGTGTCATGTGTAGCGATGATTTCGCCGTCCCATTCCTGAACCTTCTTTACGATGTTAGGTACCTTTGCTTCGGCGCGAGAATTGTGGAGGCTGCCGGTGATAAAGTCGTTTTGGCAGTCAATCAGAATAAGTAGCTTTTTGCTCATTGGGAATCTCCGTTTTGATTATGTTATAAATTTAACAATTTTTGGGTTGAATGTAAATGGATAAAACAGAAAAACGAGGAAGTTTATTCCTCGTTTCTTTGTGCTTGCCAATCGGCAATAATTCTTGCGTGATGGAATGCAAGATTAGGTAAATCGTCAAGGTTGAACCAATGCAGCGCAGCAGCATCATCATCGGCCTTCGCTCGTTTCATTTCCGAATGTGGGACTCTTACCGAGAACGCAACATCAACGATCTTCATGCGAGGGTCAAAGTTGTGTCCGTAAGTCTTAACTTGATGGAACTTGCGAGCATCAAGACGCATGCTAGTTTCTTCCAGCAATTCTCTTGCTGCACCAGCATCTAGGTCCTCGTCGGTCTTCTCGAAGAATCCTCCGGGGAGAGCCCAATAATTTTTGTAAGGAGGTTTCAGACGACGGATGAGAAGAATCTTATCGCCGTTGTAGGCAATCGTATCGGTTGTGACCGACGGTTCTCCCCAGTTGTTTTCCACCTTCTTTTTCGCATATTCCTTCAAGAATTCCGCTTCTTCCTTAGCATATTCTTCACCGTTCTGCCAATAAAGTCCGCGGTCCTTGATGCACTTGAAAGCTCCAATCGTTATGTAATTCTGAACTTCCTTGTAAGTGGTCGCAGGATTTCTGTAGAAGATGTCTCGAACATTAGTGCTCGAAATTCCTTCATATTTTGCGTCCGTAAACTCATGCACCTGATATTTGATATGCGCATAATTCGGGTTTTTCAAGATGCTTGGAACCCCTGTTTTTGGGCGGCTGAAGACCTTAAATTGGTAATCCCGTATCAACTTATCGGAATGCACCCACTTACCCTCTACGAGCGCCTGAAATTCATCCTCGCCCATAACCAGAGTTATTTCCGCGTCTCTGGGGAAATTTGTCTGCAAATGGCGCCAAGTCCGTTCATTCTGAGGCATGACGGAAAGTCCGTTCTTGAACCATTCTTCGTCCAACGATCGGCGCACAAGGCTCATTCTGTTGTGTTGACTGACCTTAAATTCCTTCTCATCGTTTTCCGTGACTCCGATGACTACAATGTCATCTTCGCCCTTACGGTTCATCAAACATTTGACGATTTGACGATGTGCATTTGTGAACGGGTCAAAAGCTCCGCCGTAGTAGTAAATCATCTTGCCTCCCTTATGGCATACTTTTCTTTGATAAAGTCTTTAAGTTGTTCAACGGAAAGACCCTCGAGATCCTCAGTCTCACCAAACATTGTCTTGATGAAATACCTGAGAAAATCTGGGTCAGAATTCATTGATTGTGAATACTTACACATGTACTTGTTGTAATCTCCACGCCGTCCTTCGGCGAGAGCTACCCACGCTTCTTTGAAAAGTTGGTAGGAAGGCTTATCAGAATTGTAAATCTTCTCAAGATTATCTCCCGAAGCAAAGTGACGCTGCAGATACGAATCATACATGTCTAAATCCTGGAGTGTCGTCCCATTCAGATTAACTTCTTTCTTCAATGCCTCAACAATGTACATATGTCGCTCACTTAATTTATTACTTCTTTCTTGCATTTGACGGTCGTGCCGTCCATTCTTTGGATTTCATTGCCAAAGATGCGGTCAATGGCGCAGAGCATACCAGGCTTGAATTCTTGGAAGAACAACTGCTTGTATTCTCCCGTCTTCAAGCGGATGATGCCCACATGAGTCGCAATCTGAGGTTTGTCATCAGGCCAAGTACCGATGCGAACTGCAAGCGGAAGACGCATCAACATCGGCTGGTCAAGATGATCTTCACCAGACTTATTCATATTGTCAATGATCGTCCTCCAAGACAGAGGCTTCAGTTCTTCCTCACAAAGATGGAACCCTTCGGGCACTTCCACCTTGCGAGTTTCCTCTACCTTCTTGGTTGGCTTCTTTTTCGGAGCAGCCTTCTTCTTCTTTTCCTCACCAAATTCATTGGCGATAGTTTTAAGAGTCTTAAGACTGCGTCTTCCTTTAGGCGACTTTGCCTTTGTGATCTTGCATTTCATAGGTATCTCCTAGATAGAGTAGTTAGGGTTCTTGACCTTGAAGGAAACGCTGTAATCGTCACGAAGACGAAGAACAAATCCTTCTCTCTTGTGCTTGAGGTTGTTTCCAAACACAGTGTTCTTGTCGGACTGTTGAAGCATGATGTCTGCTCCAGAAAGAGCAACACCCTTGTCATTCACAGTTCCAGCAGGCAACTTGTAGTGTTCGTCAAGGATAGGCACAAACGGAAGGTCGTGTTCCTTAGCGAAGGCAACAGATTCCTCAAAGTTGAGCTTTACCCAACGAGACTTCCTCTTCTTGCCGCAAGTTGTGTCAATGTAATACTCCTTGCGGTAAAAGTCAAAGAAGTAAACTTCGGTTCTTGGGAGCTTGTAGATGTTGCCCTGAATGCCAGGACCCACATGTTCACCACGGCAGAACCATTCACCAGGAATTGCTGCAATCTTCTTGTCAAGGCCAAGACGCTTTACAGTATCCCAGAAGTTCTTACCAGTTCCGTTCGGACGAAGTTCACGGGTTCTGGAGCACACACCGACCCTCTTCTTGCTCTTTCCAAAGAGACCTTTGATTTCTTCAGAGAAAACGGTGATGTTCTGACCTTCAAGCTTTTCAGTAGCAACCCATTCCTTGTCGGCGTATTTTTCATACATACGGGTGTAAAGCTTCTGAACGTTTTCTTCGTCAGACTTGCCTGGGAATGTTGGGTCCCAAGTTTCTTGAATGTTGCGAGACTTACGCCAAGCACGGAACCAAGCATATCTCATCAACTTCTTGACGAGCCAGTTGTCCTTTTGCGTGCTTGTGTTAAGACCTGCTTCTTCTTCGTCTTGAACCATTTCAGTGATAGCGAACTGTTCAGTAAAGTCCTGACCGAGCTTTACCTTGTCAAGTCCAAGCTCAGAAGGCTTGAACAAGATACCCTGAGATACCACGCCAAACTTGCCGAGCTTCATACTCTTAATCTTGAACTTCTTTTCTCTCAAGAATTCAAAGTAAGGGTACTTAGACTCTGCCTTGAGTCTTTCCATTGCAGCGTCTGCTTCTTCCAAAGACACTTCCACGCCCTTGAAGTAAGACCCGTCCTTGATGGACTCATAGGTCACCTTCTGTTCGGGAGTGAAGCCGTCGGGAAGAACAGAGTCAACTTCCACATAAAGGCCAAGGTCGCCGGGCTTATATTCACCCTTCTTAACGACCACTGTGTAGTCAAGGACATGAACCAATTCAATACGGTCTGCCCCTGGGATTTCAACCACATCCTTAATTTCAACGATGTAGGCTAACTTCTTTCCATACATATTATAAGTTCCTTAGTTTAAGTAGTTCTTTTCTGATTTCGGCCAGAGCATTTGTTTCATGGGCAACAACTGCGCCCACAAAAGCAATGCCCAACCATTTTAAGATTTTCTTTTTCATGTCTTATTTATTCTTCTTTCTTGTCTGCTTCTTCACAGCAGTGACGGACAATTCCTTGCCGTAGATGTCAACAAGATGACCGTCATGTGTCAAGACGCGGACAAATTTTGTGCCGTCGGCTGCGGTCTTCCATTCCCATGTTTTCATATTGGGAACTTCAGTCTTCCAACAGTTATCGCCGCGACATACGGTTAATTGGTCCGCACAGATTACCGCAATCGGTATCAGAAGGATAGCGATGGTGGCAATGAGGAGCTGCTTCTTAGTCATGTTCAACTCTCCACTTGATGGCACGCTTCAGGTATTCGTGATATTCTTCACTCTTACCCATGAACTTACCGTCATCGTCCGATACCTTACAGACCGGAATGCCGTTCACTTCAGTCAACTTAATGACTTGGTTCATCGGCTTGAAGTGACCTGTGTCATTCAGCAGCCAAGTTCCGATACCGAAGGCCACCTTGCAGCGAAGTGCGAAGCGCTGATAAATCACTTCCGCCTTCTCGAAGTTCAACGAGTCGCTGAACAAGAGTGTCTTGTCTGCGTAAGGCACGCCGATCTTCATGTAGTGGGCGAGCATCTTTTCACCCCAAGCAATCGGGTCAGCCGAGTCATGTCTGACACCGCCGAAGAGACGAGCGAAGGTTTCGCCGAAGTCCTTCAAGAAGCAGTCAGTCGTGATACAGTCGGTCAGGTAGATACCGTTCTTAGTACCATATTCCTTAATCCAATGCTTCATCATGTAAAGGTTCGAGTATGCCGGGTTGTGCTGCGGCAATCCCTGACCCACAAGTTCAATCGCTTCGTGAGCCATAGTTCCAATCGGCTTGGTGCCGAGCAAGAACGAGAAGTAAACGTTGGAGGTTCCAACGAAGACGGTTCCCGGGAACTTGAACTGAAGGATGTAGCGCAGAGCCCATTCTTGGAACTCCTTGCAGAAGCGACGGCGTGTACCAAATTCGCTGAATGCGCCAATCTTGATTTCACCCTTGATGAGTTTGTCAACCTTCTTCTTGAAGCGTTCCTTTGCGTCTTCAATGATCTTAGCCTGTTCTTCCGGCGAGTAGGTCATGCGGAACCAAACTTCCGAAACAATGGACATGACAGGCACTTCGTGATAGCTCACATCCACATTGTAGCCGCGGAAGTGAATTTCCGGCTGCTGTGTCTTTTCGTCAAAGCGGCAGGTGATTTCGTCACGGTCAATCGTGTAGCGCTGAAGGAAACGGACGTAGTCCTCCTTCATGTGGTCAATCTTCTTGAACCCTTCAAGTTCCCACGGTGTGTAGCGGAGCTTGGAGTAAAGGTCAATCTGATAGTTGATTTCATCAATCATCTCACGGGTGAAGATGCGGTCTTTGTCGCGGTTCTTGTAAGTCCACTCGACCTTCATATCATGGAACTGATGCACGAACATCTGTCCCATGGTATACTTATAGTAATCGTTGTCAGTGAGATGTGTGATAATTTGTGGTAAGTGTGCCATGTTTATTTTCCTTTTTTAATTTTGAGGTCAAATCTTCCAGTCGAGTCCTGGTCAAAAATAATCTGTTCATCTTCGTAGTGATACTTGCCGCAAACCTCTTGTCCGTTGAGGGTCGTGCAACGATTTACATAAACCTCTCTTACCGGAAGATCCATCTTGTAGCAAATAACAATTTGTCCTGCCAAGTAGAGCAAGCAAGTGCTGAAGACGACACCGATGATGGCGGATTCAATCAGATGAATAGGATAAATCAAATCCGCCTGATGCCTGTTGAGCAAGATGAACTCAAGAACGATAACAGCGATGACAAGCGCAAGAAGAACTGATGCGATAACGGTACCCATGTTTCCTCCTTATGCCAATCCCTTACGAGCTTCTTGCTGCAAGGCATCACGCTTCGCAATCTTTGTCATCTGCAAAGTAATCATGTGTTCATAGGCTTCACGAGCCTGTTTCCATTCGGTAGAATGAGAACTGTGAGCCTTCATGATATCTTTGTATTCCTTTCCGTGTTCCTTGATGTACTTAAGAGCTTCGGAACATTTCTTGTGCTGATTCTGCCAGATAGGCAGTTCTTCATCAAGCTGTTTGAACCATTCCTCAACTTCTTCCTCAGTTTCAAGGAACTTCATGCCATACTGCTTGCGGGCAGTCACCGGAGAAATGTTCTCGCGGTACCAAGGACCGAAAGCGACAAGTTCAAAGGCAACGGGGATCTTGATGTAAGTGGAAGACGCTTCACGAAGACCGTCTTTCATAAACTTGGAACCCACATTGTCAAGGGAAATGGCACAGATGCCTGGGAAAGAAGGGTTCTTCGAGACGAAGGCAATTTCAAACTGCCCAGGGTTTACCGTGCTGAAACGCTTTGTCATTCCCTTGATGTCGAGAATGGAAAGTCCGATGTTCGGAAATGAGAGGGTGATGTTGCGGGCAGCAAGGTTCTTTTCAAACAAAGCCTGTGCCGTTTCTTTTGTAAGTTTGGTTCCCATAAGTTAATTCCTTGTTTTGTTTACAGTTAAAATATAACAAATAGTTGGGCAGACTTAAATGGACAACAAACGAATTTTATGTTTTATTTTCCATCTGTTCGCGGCGCATGCGGACAGTTCCAATCGTCAACATCAATTTCTTTTCAACTCTTTCAAGGAATGTCTTGAACTTTTCGTCAATGATTTCCTCAGTCAGTTCTGTGTAAGGCACAAAAGAGTCCTCTGACCCATTATACTTAGTTTCTCCTGTCCAAAATTGGGTAAAGCGGATACCCCAGACATTCTTGTCATTCATTGTGTCAAATACACAGAAATTGTATGATGCAAGCGAGTTTCCTTTATAAGATACCGTATAGACTGCATCCTTAGCCATGACGCCGGGTTGTGAGCTAATACGAAGTCCGAGGTCCTTCTTTAGATATTCGTTCATCTTCTTCTGCTTTGTAGAATCATTGGCAAGAACTTCTGCCTTTTCTTCTTCAGTAAGAAGATTTTTGAAAATCCAACCCTTCGGATTTAAGAATGCCCACAACTTATAGAACTTGCAGTATTCATAGGTTGCATATTTAACATTGTAAAAGATGCATGTATGCGACAATTCCACTTCAAGATCATCATCGTGGGTCCGCTGACGGCCAGATACTTCCCTTTGTGTGTAGTTCACATAACGACCAGCCTGTTCATACCAAGAACTTTTATTCTTGAGGTTAGGGTTGAAGAATGCGAAAGTAGGCGGACGGTTGTCTCGGTATGAATACTGATGTCTTGCATCATAATCAACGAAACTGCTGCGAGGCACGCTCGCAACCGAAGATGCAAAGCGGATGGAATATCCGTAGTCCACCTTTGTGTGGTTTCCGAACTCATCTTTCACCAGTCTGCAGACTATTGCTTGGAAGTCCTGGTCAGACATGTTTTCATCAATGTCTTCGAGTTCAAGAATGTTCTTAGGAAAAGTATTAGCCATGTTTAGTTTCCTTATAACGGTTATGACATTTCAATGTATAGACGAATTTATCCATCTTATCTAGGATGGCATCATCTGAAAGATAACGAATATCACGGCCCAAAAATTCCTGAAAGTCGGCAAAGAATTGTCCGATGCTCATCTTTGGAAAGTGGGTTGTGTGCTTAGCCTCAATACATTGATAGAGGGCAGCAGTTGAAAGATGCGATTTTTGATTAGCCATGATTTTCCCTATTTTAAGAAAAAAAGGCCACCCAATTTGTGAAAAATGGGTGGTTTTATTACAGTCTTTGCAGAAAAGACGCGTGGATATGTTAAATGCTGAGCGCCTTAATATCACTCAATACATTTCCATACGCAGTTTCTACGCCCTTCTTGAAAGCTTCTTCTTGCCAGTACTTTGTGATGCCTTCAATGACTGCGGCAACCTGTGGGTCCTGGGAAACTTCCTTAATCAACTTCTTGTCGGGCAATGCGTTCGGGTTCTGCGCCTTCTGTGCCTTTTCAAGACGACCTTCAGTGCGGAACTTAATGAGACGAACACCCTTAGCTAGAAGTTCATCGGAATTTTCTGCGTCAAACTGACTTGTATCAAAATCACTTGCCATGATATACCTCTTCTTTGTTGAATTGTGATTTATTTATAATGTAAATATAAAAACATTTCACAAAGATTTACAACAAGGCGGAATCTTTTCCGCCAAGCACACGCTTAAGAGAGGCTTCTTTTCGCAGCGAAGTTTTCTTGAAGGTCTTGATGATATTCATCTGAGCCTGCTTATACCCGTCTTCATTAAGTTCGGGTTCAAACAAAGCAACAATGATGGGCAAGACATCATCAAAGTTCTTGAACTTAATCTTGTTGAGATACTTCGCCGGAAGAGCCGGCTTAATCGGTTCAACAAAGTTAGCCCAATACGGCATGCTCGGTGTTCGGAAACCCAAGTCAGTGATGTTGAAATACTTCAAAGACTTTGTGTAATGAAAGTCAATGTCAATCTGACGTTTGATGTAAGTATCCTCACCTACCTTAAAGGATGAAGCGTTTTCATCAATAGAGATAGACACTGTGCGGGATGTAATCTTCGCATTGAAGTAAATACCGATGTTGAAATTTCGGGTTCTTGTGTTGTCATACGCAGCACGGTCAGCCACCGACTTAAGTGCTTCATTCAGCTTGTGCTTAAGTTCAGTGACTACTGCGAAGCGACGGTTAAGATCCTCAATTTCTGCCGCAACGGTATCATAATGAATTGTTGACATACTTACTCCGCATTCATTAAGTCTTGGGCGTGCTTGATGAAGAACTGGTCGTGTAAGCGATACATGTCCTTAACGAACTGGAACATGCTGATGTCGGCAGTAAGAGTTAAGTCGCCGTCAAAGCCCATGCGAACAAGTTCTTGAAAGACATTTGCCAGATCGGCAAATTTGACTTCATCACCAAGCGAGACCTTGGTCATGTATTCTTCGTTGTTAGAGTTCTTCTTATCTGCCATAAGGCATTCCTTGGTTGGGTTGGTTGGTTAGTTATTTGTCTTTACAAAGGCAAGTTTGCGGTTCCATAATGCACTGGACAGTTTCCATCGCAGAGCATGTAATGATACCGACAAGAATTGCCACGGTAATGAGGCTCACAATGCCGCCAATCAAAAGAACGACGGCACGGGTGTCTTCATCATCAGGGAGGAGGTTGTCGAGATCCTTGAGCATTAGTCTTCGTCCTCGTCACCAAGAAGTTTGCGAAGATCATCGGAAGGTCCGAAGTCATCTTCATCCTTATCGTGACCGCCAAGAAGTTCGCTGAGGTCAGCGTTCTTCAAGTTCTTGTTCAGTTCACGAGTCTTCTTCAAGGCGTTAATCATATCGTTCGTGTTGGATTCCATCTTGTCCACGAACATTTCCAAAAGCTTGTCAGCAATCGGAGCGTCCTTGGCAATCAAGGAGAATGCAGCTGCAGCGGCCTGCTGCGTGTGCTGTTCATGGTCCATCACGCACTTACCGAAGATCAATCCGCCCGGTGTTCCGAAGATGTCATAGTTTTCAATCAGCGTGTCATACTGCTTGTTCACACAGGCAATGTAGCGCTGCTTGATCTTTTCCGGCACCTTGTCTTCGGCACGCTTGAGATGCGACATCATCATCTTTCGGCCAATGTTGAAAGTCTTGCGAGCAGTTTCCTTAACGGATTCGTCGCGGTTGTCGCAAGAGGCGGTTGCTTCCTCAATCGCATCTTCAATTTCCTTGCCCAGCGGCATACCGGCGAGCTTTTCCTTGATGGATTCCGAAACCTTAGACTTAGGTTCGTCTTCTTCAGGAGCAGCATCAACCTTCTTGATGCGGGCAGAAAGGTAAGAGAGGTTGAAGGATTCTTCCTTCGGCTGTTCGTTTTCGGAATTCTTTCCAAAGAGCTTATCAAACATAGTTATGTTCCTTTGTTTTTGTTTGTTTTACAAATTTAATAAATTCGGTGGGTTTTGGCAATTGGTAAATTGAATTATCTTTCCGCTTATTTGCCAAAGAGTTTTCCCATCATATCAGAGGTTGCCGGGGCGGCGTCTTCTTCTTCGCCGTTCTGAATGGTGATGGCGATGATGTAGCTGGTTTCTGCGTCATAAGTGATGGCAAGTCCCCACTTAGTGAAGCCGTTTCCGTCATCTTCAGTTTCACAACGGTATTCAACCTGATTGGCAATGGCGCCAGAAGCCATGTACTTCTGTTCGTCAAAGTCCTCATCACGCCATACATAGTATTCAATCGCTTCGGACAAGCAATCCGTAACATCTGCATCATCGTGATGGTCGGGTTCCGCGGTCACTGCCTTGACGGTTGTAATTCCGAGGCGCTGGCAGAGGGCGAAAACATCCGCACAGGTCATGTTGATGTTAAACTTTTCATGTCCCTTAAATTCATAGTCCTGGCATTCGGCACGCTGTTGGGCAATGTTGCCCATCATAGTTTGGAACCAATCTTGCGGGGCGTTGCGCTGAACCAAAATCTTGAAGAATTCATCATCTGCTTCTGTCGGTTCATCAATGGTGGTTTCCATGTTAAGAGCCAAAACCTTGCCGTCATCTTCCGTATCAAGACCAACAATCACATTGGTTCCGAAAACGTCAAGCATGTCCTTGTCAATTCCGTTCTCATCAAAGATCGGGCCAAGTTCCGAAGTACCTTCGGTGTTCAAGAGGATGATTTTTGAAAATCCGCAGATCTTATCAATCTTGACGGGGTTCATTCCGATGAAGGTGTTAAGCGAAAGGTTGTGGGTTCCGAGAAATTCAGAGCCTTCAAAGTTCTTAAATGCCATAGTGTTCACCTCCAATTATTCCGGGTCGTTTGCCATGCCAAATTCTGCTTCCAAAGCGGGATCTTGTTCACAAGCCTGCTTAATCATATTTTCAAGCATAAAGAACGCCTGAAAACCTTCTTCCACATCCTTAGGCACATGGTTGTGCTGCTTAAGTTCAGTGACGTGTTTGTTTGCGGCGTGAACGGCACGCTTGCGGTTGATGTTCAAATTTGCCATGTTGTTTCCTTGTTTTAGTTTCCCTTTTGTTTACAACAAAAATATAAAAAATTATCGCTTATTTGGCAATCCATTGTCAACCAAATAAACGATAAAAAGTCCGAAGACCTTCTTTAGCAATGTCCAATCACTTCATAATTGTCTTCCGGGAGAATGGAAAGTCCACCCCATGTCCCACTCAAAGATCCGTCATCATTCACTCTTTCCACAGTGCCTGTTTTTCCGATGAGTTTCCTTTCGCTTTCATACATGATGCCAGCAAACCCGAGAATTTTGATTACATCGCCTTTTTCGGCTCTTGCGAGATGTTTTCCGTATTTCATATTATGCTCCGTATTCGTCAATCTTTGTGACATCCAAAACAGCGACAACTTCAGTGACGCCACCACATCCGTCATCGCATGACATCATGCAGCAGTTGTCTTCTTCGCCATGCTTAAGATCCCACCTAGAACCGAATTCATCGTCATCATCTTCTTTAATGAGATCTTCCATTTCCTTGAGGGACTCATCATATTCCTTACGCATCTTCTTGCATGCCTTGGCATAATCGTCAAAGAATTCAACATCAGCGGCGTCAGAGTCACCACCGCCCATGCCAAATCCAACCTTGATGAACTGCTTATCAGTTTCAAAAACAATGCCGTAAAGTTCGGAACAACCTTCATCAACCCAGAAAGGATCATTGTCTTCGTCAAGATCGGCAGACATCGTGCGCCAACAAGCGATAACATTATCGGGCAGATATCCGTTACGGTTGCCTTTCTCAATGTATTCAGGGTCGCCGTCTTCAGTCATGGATAGAAGTTTGCGCTTTACATCATCTTCTGCTTCCGCAACGGTGTCATGCTGCTTGAACTGATAAATTCTGCGGGCGGAATGAACGAGAGAATAAACCTTCTTCAGGGTAGCAGGCTTCTTAGCACCTTCTTCGCCCTTTATCTGAATACGTTCGCAGGCGTCTGCATAAACCTTCGGGAAGTCAGGCAGGCGTTCTTCATCGCCGTGTGCTTCCTGCCAAGCGTTTTCTTCTTCTTCACCCTTTTCGCATTCACAAGAACCCCAAGCGGTCTTGCAGTGATGGCAATATGTATTACCTTCGGAAGGAATGTAAGCACGGAGCTTGTTGGACGGGTCAATGTAGATGACAAAGTGAACGGGAATTTCCCAGTCGCCGCCGGCATAACACCACAAGAGTGCGGTTCCGTCAGGAAGATGGTCAAGGAGTTCCTCGCTCCACGCTTCTTCGGCGTTTTCCCAGTCAAAAGAAACCTTAGCAAGATCCTTCTGCAAGGTCTTATTCATGTCGCTGTAAGCAACACAATTTGAGAGCCACTCACGCACAATGTCGCCGCGGATGGATTTGGCACGGGAAGTGTCTTTCATAGTGAAGATGTCTTCATCAAACAGACCTTCCGCTTCGCCCGCTTTTTCAAGATCGGCGCGAATGATGTTAAAGATGTCTTGGCGGGTTGAGCCTTTCTTTGCGAATCTCGGCATAGTTCTTTTCTCCTTAGTTGATTAGCAATCTCGCTTGCCTTCATAAACATATTTCAAAATCGGGAAGCGGAGAGAGTAAGTTCCGTTCTGATTTTTGGTTTCTTCAAAGTACTTGACTGTAATTGTCTTTCCGATGATCTTCTTGGGATCTTCATACCAAGCGATGCGCTGTTCCTTTGTCAATCCGGAGCCCACATGCACCTCGTTGCCCTTGAAGTCAACGATAAGAGCCTTCACGCCTGTGTACTTGACATTTCCGAGGCCCGGTTCAGCGGTTGTCATTTCCGCAATTTCAACACGCTTGACAACAAATTCAGCGTCATCAAATTTCTTGACCTTCAGCAGGTTCTTGGAACGGCCGGTTTCAAACGGAATGTCCTTGCGGAGCATGAAGCCTTCCCAGTTGCCGTCTTCCACATACTTGGACCAACGGTCAAAGTCTTCCTGCGACTTGATAAGTTCTTGTTTCAGAAGTTTGATTTCCTTGAACTTGTTTCCCTTCATCATCTTCTGCATCTGCGTGTAGCGGGCAGTGAAATTTCCGCTCTTCTTGACGCCGTTGAATTCGTCAAGTGTGCAGAAGTCAAACATCTGATAGCAAGGATCAGCGATGGTGTGATCTTTGCGCTTGATTTCTTTCATGATGGCTTGGAAGTCTTCATCGCCGTTGGCGTCAACCTTACAAAGTTCGCCGTCGGTAACATAATCACCGTCAGCCATGTCGCGGAGATACCATTCAAGAGCCGGCTTAACATTGTCAAGCGTTGTGAATTCTTTGTTTCCGCGGGAGAGGAACTTGATAGTCACCTTGCCTTTTTCTTTGTGGCACATACCGATGCAGCGAGTGCCGTCGCATTTGCGGGAGGCATAGAAAGTTCCGTCAAGCGGGTTCACGCCTTTCGCATTGTCAAGGTTGACCGCGAGGGTCACTTCAAATTTCTTAGGAGCTTCAGCGCCAGCAAGTTTGGCGAAGGTGTCTCGGGAAAGACCGATTTTCAAATTACGGTCAAGGATGCGAGCCAAAACTTCCGCGTCTTCTTTCGTGTAAGTGGCGAGCATCTGTTCAACAAGTTCTATCGCATTGTTGCCAGTGACCTGTCTTTCGGCGAGACATTCAAGAAGCTTGTGAAAGCGGTCATATTCAGTTTCAAGAGTTCGCTTGCCAAAAGAGGTCGGCATGTTGAACTTTTTCACGAAGTACTTGCGGGAATTATCGTAAGTATCGTTGAAGATATTTTTGATAACATCGGACATGTTTGCAGCAAGCAAAGCTGCCTTGTCAGCGGTGCCAGAAGTTTTTGTAATTTGAGCGAAGAGTTCGTGAATTTTCATTTTGCTTTTCCTTTTTGACAAAATATAATTTAATTTGTTGGGTTTGGCAAGGGATTAAAATTCAATCTTTCCTGCAGAGCCACCCTGAAGCTGTTTCCACTTGATAAAAGCAGCGATGTTCATCACCGTCAGGAAAATCCACATCCCTGCCATAAAGACCCATCCGTAAAGGAAGATGTCAATAAAAATCAAGGCGAAGGACCCGATAGCGGCGATGAGGTAGCATACAGGAATGACCTCTTTCTTCCTTACCGAGCGGACGATGTTGATGACGGACGGAATGAGAACCGTCAAGCAAGCGATGAAGTTGATGATAGATGTGAGCATGTTACTCTCCTTTGAGAAGTTTTAAGCGAGCCGGAATGACGCGCTTGATGTTACAGTCGGGGCAGCACTGACCGTTTTCAACAACGGGTGCCGCATTGTTTGCTTCCTTCTCCGGAAACGGGAGACCGCAGAAGCAGCAGTGAAAAATGAGGGTTACATTTGCCATGTTTGTTCCTTTGGGAAAGAGAATGTGACAGGAATGTATGCGACAACGGCAGGGTCGCAAAAGTAACCGTCTTGTGCGGAAGTTTGACGGACAGATGCAAGGGTCATATCGCCGGCTTTAAGCATGACGATATATTCGGTGCAAGGTTCAACGCCTTCAATGACCTCCCGAGCTTTACACGGGACAAACGGATGTTCATTCAAGTCAATGTACTGGTCAACCTCAAAGCAATCTTTCTGCAAACCGTGTGTTGCCCAGTGGGCGGGATCAGCGACCCAGTTGCGGTACCCCTTCTTACCTATGTAAGAGAACACAAAGTTGTCGTGGACAGGCTTCTTAGCTTGAAAGATGTCCTTGTATGTTTGATAAAATGATTTCCCCATTATTTCCTCGTAAGGTGTTCCAAATACTTTGTCAAAAGTTCCGGGGTTAAAGATTTCAAAATTGCCTTTGCCGTAAGATCAAGATGTTCATCAATATGTTTGAACAGGTACTTGGGTTCAGCGGCAAGACTTACAATTTTGTAATCATTCGGGTAAGTCAGGCGATTAAGTGTGTCCACAGCTTCATCCCAAGATGCAACACGACTTGTAAGTTTGTCCGTTCTGATTTCAACAATTCCGACGAGCCTAGTTTCAGGTTTCTTCTTAGCCATTTTCAGTTTCCTCCTTACGGGATTCGCTGTATTCCATTTTCTTTCGGTCTTTTTCAAATTTGTTCTGCTTCATTTTGCGGAAACCAGGAACTCGGCGATTTTGGTCATTCTTCTTATTACATCTTCCGTGATTTGAATAACCATTATGTCGCAAGTACTTACAATGTTCCACTTTATCGTCCAAACCAAAGTCTTCCCAAACCTTATCAACCCTGGCCTGCCATTCTTCAGAAGATTCGCTTCGTGCTTCTTCTTTTGTCATTAACATGCCCTTCTTTGCTTCGCGCATTCTGCGATGGGCAGCACCATACTTATGTTCTTCCATGTCTTTTTTGGACTCAAGCATGTTCAATCTCCTTAGGCGGCGTAACCGTTGTCGCCTTTCTTAATCAAACCTTTCTTAATTGACAGTTCAACAAGTTGTCCGGCATACTTGCCGATGCGATATTTCAACAACTTCATCTGCTTAGGCGTCAAAAAGCCGGTCTTCTTTTTGAAATTGACAAGCGAAGTCAAAACCCTCGCATCGGCTTTTGTAAATCCGACCCCGTTGAAGATGTGGGTGTCTTCGGTGCGCTGTTCGCTTTCCGTTTGAAATTCGTGTAGGCGGAGGAGGGCCTTGACGGCCTGCTCGTCCTTTTCAACAATCTGCTTGCGCATCTTTTCAACAAGTTCCTTTTTGTTCATAGTTAGCCTCCGATACAAATTTCGTCCAAGAAGACGCATACGGGTTCATTTCGGTCGCAAGTGAACGGCGACAGGTTTTTGTCAAAATGCTGGTCAACAACGGCAAGGCCCAAATGCGGCGCAAGTTCCTTGATGAACGGGGTTTTCGGGGTTCCGTGTTCAATGTTGATGGGATGCAAATTTGAAAAATCCCTCAGTTCCGGCTTTTTGAACAAATCCTGCAATTTCATTTTGTTGTTTCCTTGTTGTTTTCAATTTACGAGTAAAAAATAACAACTATTTCAGTTTCTGGCAATGGTAGAAACGTAAAATTTTTGTTTACATAACTGAAAAATCCGCAAATTTTGCGGATTTCCGTATAATTGTCCGAATTTTGGAAAAATATAAGAATCTACGAGGATTTCTGCTAAAAACTGTAATAAAAGCGCTTAAATTTCATTAAATTAAGCGCCCAATTTTTCAGTTCCACCCGTCAAATGGGTCAATTCGCTTTTCGCCTTTATTTTTGTCTTCCCACATCATATCGGGGTTGTAAAAATCTTCCTCCTCTTTAAGATTTTTGACAACATTGTTAAGTTTCAGCACATCTTCAGTCTGTGCGGACGCCGCAAAGCCCGAAGTCGCCACTTGCCAGATTGGGTCAGAAGAATCTGAAAGCGTTGGGTCAACCGTTTTAATTGTGTACTTACAGTCCTTATAGACCTTAAGAGTCAAAGTATATGTATGTGAGGCCAAACCGAAGGCTTCGGTGAAATACTTTACATCGCGGATTTCGTAAAAGGTGTCATTCGCAGGAAAGTACACGACATCACCGATCCTTGGCTCAAAGTCTTCATATTCACCAGGTGTATTCCTATCGGCACCGCCGTAAGTTGACCAATACTTGAAAGCAGTCTTACCCACATAAACCTGAACCAGGTCTTCACCGAAGATACCTTGCAGTTGGTATGATCTTACGTTAGGCGGTATCTTATCGGTATAACCGTTGAAGTAAAAAGCACGCTCAATAACCTGAAGAGGGTCCTCTCCATAAAGTGGGTCAACATTCGTATTTAACGATACCTTATAATAAACCAGCTTTAAGCCGTAAGTACCATAAGCATCGGTAGTGACTGCTTCTGCATTATTGCTTTCGCCTTCTGAAACTCGGTTGCCTGTCGCTGAATTGGTACATTCAGGTTCATAGCGTCCTGTTGTCGGGCAGAGCCATGGGTACTTTGAATAGTCCATTACTCAACCTCCACAAAGCCATTGGTGTTCCAAACGATTTTGATATAGTCTTGATTTGAGTAAAGTGGTTTTGGGAACTCATAATAAGCCATCGGTATCATATTGCCGCTGACATGATTTTCGTCTGTATAAGAAAGGATAAAGCCACGGGCACCGTATTCAAGTATCTTACCTGAATAGAACTCGCCAGTGCGGTTATTCACAATACCGTTTACGCCCTTCTTACCCTTTGTGCCCTTAAGTCCTTTCAAGCCTTTGAGACCCTTTGAGCCGTTCTTGCCTTTGAGCTCTAATTGTGATAGGAGCTTCTGCTGCTTAACATAATCTATAACACGACCGGAGACAAGGTCCTCTCGATCTTGGAATATCGTATCAGCGCATGCCTTGAACAGTTTGCTTTCAGTGACAGTGTCTTCAGGAATGCCAAGGTTCTGATAAAGGGCAGAGCTATACACGCCAGATAGGTCGTATTCTTGCATCAAGTACTTAGCCTTACGACCGGCAGAAACCATCTTGCCGTTTTCAATCATCACTGACTGCATTGCATTAACATCGTAGTCAAGATCGCCCGTCATTGGGCACGCAGACAAATAATGTCTTGCGCCTTTCAAGCCCTTTGTGAACAAGTAATACTCAGGCTCGGTATGTGTCATGTTCTGATAGGTCAATTCACCAGACGCTTCTGTCTTGGAGTTAATTGAACCTTCTTTAACACTTTGCAGATATGTATCAGCAAACTGAATTGCATTATCGGGTACCCACCAGAACGCTGAATAACGAAGGAAAGGCGAAGCACAATCCCTCGTCCAATAATTTTTGTTCGTCAGCGCGGTCACATCTTGAGTAACCCAAGATAGGGCTACGTTGTTATTATCGTAACCCGTAATCTCGTTCATACCCAGTGCATACTTATATGCAGGGAAGATGAATTTGTTTAAGCCTGCTGAAAAATCAGCCATTACTTAACCTCCAACAATAGACCGCCGCGGTGTCCTTGATAAGTGACAGGTTCACAAGCCATGTTCCATGAACCACCATCAATTTTAGAACCATCTGTATTATCTATAAACATTACTGTTCGGTCCTGACCGTCTACAACAAGCACGCCGCCAAAGTCGTGGTCGCCCTTAGCGCTGACCAGTTCGTTGTTCTCATCATAGTAAGCACCTGAGCAAGCAGAGGTGTGAAGCACGGCACCAGGCTTCTTAATGTTTTCACGAATGTATGCAGGCGATACAGAGTTGCCGATGTGCAAGTAGTTGTAATTATACCAGAAGCCATCAGCGGAGTATGCCATCGGGTCACGGAATACATAACCCAAGGTTGCCTTTTCATTCATTGTCACCGGCTTGCCAGCGTCAGCGTCCTTAAGAGCCGATGTAAAGATAACATTGTGCTTAAAGGTCCAGTCATCAACAAATGAAGTTGTTGAAGAGTAGGTATATTCAAAGTACTTGTCATCAAATCTTTCTTTGTTGTTAAAGATTTCGCCATCACACAAGCAGTCAACGTTGACAGGTGAGAATTCTGTCACATGGTTGAACAAGTCGCTAGCACGAAGTGTGTCTCTTGTCATTGAGTATGTTCTTGTAGCGCCGCAGCGTTCATATTTCAACATTTCTTGATTACCTGTGGCTGGGTTGTTAAATCCGATAGCAGGTTCAAATGTGACCTGTGAACCGAATGATGCCTGAATTGACATCGGGCCACGGTAATTCTGATAGAAGTCAAATGCGTCAGCATTGCAGTAGCTAAGTTCATTGGTATTGATGTTAACTGAATTGTCAGTGCTGTTGCCATAAGGAAGCAATAACTTGTTTGTCATTTCAGAGAAGTAGTTCATCTTATCAGTATGTGTAGGTCTAATTGCTGACAATGATTTTGACATCATGAAGAACGCTGCCGATGATTGGTTAATCGGAGCAAAGCAGTAATAATTCTTTGACCACCACATCTTATTGTTAATTACGACAGGAGCATCAAGAGCCCAAGTGGTTTCAGTGTATTCACCGCACCAGTCACCGTTCTTTTGACGAGGTGAGCTCTTCGTTGCCTGAACGGTATTCAATTCAGTTGGCTGGTATGAGATGAAACCGAACGGTGTCACCGGCTTATTAGGCATTGCATTACCTTCACCGCTGACGTTTATGTTGCCCATGTTAACCGAGTTCTTATCGGCATAGTTCCATTGACCCAATTCTGAAGTCTGAACTTCAACAAGACCTGCGATAGCACCGAAGGTATCGTGAATATCCTTTGTATAATACTGAGCCAAATCAGCGCCAGTAACTCCAGCATAAGGAAGCGGGTCATTCAAAATGTAATGCACATCAATGTGGTGCAGCTGGGTACCTCTCGAAGCAGAACCTGAGAGTTCAATCTTATTTTCATTGTATGTCGGCACGATCTTACCGAACAAACCACCAGCATTGAAAATTGGGCGAAGGTTATAAGTAATAACATCGTCATAAGGCTGTGTTGCAGTAGATTCGTAATCATCATACCATGCTGATGTAAATTGTCTTATCGGCAAAGAGGCATCATAGAAGCGTTTTTCAAATACATAGTTAGGATTTTCCTTATAACATTCCATTACATAGTCAGAAGTATATACTTCACCTGGACCTGCAGAGTAAACATAGGTTCCTGCAGTTTCGCCATACATCGTCACACCTTGTTCTTGTAGGTATGCCGACAAGCTGCTATGTCCCTTCACAATTTCGTGAATGTAATCTTCGCTGATTACTTCAGATGCTTCAGATGGATAGTACTGCCATTCAGTCCAGTTGTCATCTGGGTTTTCACCCAAGGTTTGAACTGCTTCAGAAACGGCAGAAGGCATAATCGGAGTTTGCTTATAACGAACTTGGAAGTTATATGCAGAACGAGCGGTTTCCCACGCTGTGTGGTCTCTTTCAAATTCTTCATCAGTTCTTCCATCATGAGTTGGTTCTTCTGGTAGGCCAGCCCAATAGGTGAACTGATCTCTGGCATACACATGTGCGCTTTCAACAACGCCGCGTTCCTGCTTACCAGCAAGTGAACCAACAAAGCCCACGAAGTTACCGACGTTTTCGCGGTCAGAGCTAACGATGACGTTCTTAATGCGACCGTAGTTGGCGCCGGCAATCGGTGAAATGTAATATGCAGCTCTTGCCATGTTGTGCATTCTGATAGGCTTATTCAAAATAGCGTGTGGCAAGTCAGAGTCACGATACCATTCATCAGCAAAATCAAGGTCAGAATATGTAAGGGCCGGATCATCACCGTCATCAAGAGATGCATACTGGCTCATTTCTTTATAATACTGCTTTTCAGTATCAAACATCTTTTGCATGATGTTCCAGTTAAAGTTCAAAGTGCTCAACCAGCTTTCACGGTTTGCGGTTAGGCCTCTTGACCAGTTCTGATCTTCTGGGTCAGGGCGAACACAGTTCGTCGTCCACAACCCATTGCGGTCCATACCGTAATAGTTAGGGTTATCAATGTAAAGCTTCGCATTTTCAGCTACGTATGCTAGAGCATGATTAACTGCGTCTTCATCAGCATAGCCTTGCTGCTTGAAGTATGCAGATACAAGGTAAAGCTTAGTACCAGGGTTAATCGGAACACGCTTATCACCCCAAGCAGCTATTGCTGTATCATCATCTGATGCATGAACAAACGGACGGTACTGGAAGCGACCAACTGTTAAGAGGGTCACATCAAGAGTACCTTCTGAACGAATACCGTCCTGGTTGTTAATACCGATATCATAATCATTTAGGTATTGGTATGTGTATCCCTTTTCCCATGTTCGTTCATACTTACAGCGGTTAGTGAAATACTGTTCAAAGAACCATTCGTCTTGGTCATCAACAACAATTTCTCCACCATAGTCATGATGCGGTTCATCAGCGTGAATTGTCCAAGCTGTGTATGTTTCATCAGAAACAGCGTTTGCTAATGTATTACGTGCTGCCTGAATTAAGATGTCTTCATTTGCATCGAAAGTTTCTTCACTGATATTTTCACCAGCATGTTCTCCATCGGCATAGAAGAAGTTTGTGTATGCTACATCTATAGGTGCTGGTGCATCTTCATCATCGTCATCAACATCTTCTTCATCGGTAAAGAACTGGAGAATAGGTTGGTCTGCAGTCAACTTCATATAGAAGTTTGTAGCAGCAGTTTCACCTGCCAATGTGACAGTGAAAGGAACCTGAACACCTGCCTTAACATTACCTGTGTATGTAGTTGTAGGCCACATAGCATTTGATGTATCAAAGTTTCTAGGTGCGAAGTAAAGTGACTGAATATCTTTGTTGTTAATCTTTGCAGGAATACCATCAGATGTGTAAACGCGAATGTCGTCATCACCTATAACATATTCATCATCGGCAATAGCTTGTTCTTCGTTAGAATCGTCTTCACCGTTGTTGTATTCCTTGAACCAAGGTACCCATACCCAATCGCTTTCTGGTCCATTTTTGAATAACACATAGTAATTTTTCCAACCATCTCTAATTTCGTCATCATCGCCGATGTCTTCTGCATCATCCCATGCATCACCATAAGCTGCAGTCTTCAAATGTTGTCTGAAATCATAGTGACCACAGTGGAAATGGTAACGGCGCTTACCAGTACCTGACTTTTTATCATAAGCGGTACCGTTCATTTCAAGAACGTAAGTGACCTTCTTGCCAGTTTCATCTTCTGTTTCAAAACCAACGAACATAACGCAGTTGGTACCCCAGCGAGCATCACATGACTGACAGTGCCAAATATCTCTAAATTCCTCAGGCGTTGTCCAGTCAGGTGAAGTAGGCGAGAAAGGCTTCACGAAGAAGGCAATCTTTGAGCACTTAGACTCGAGTTTCAAAGATACATCGCACAAACCTGCATCATACTTTGATTTCAAAGCAGGTGAACATTCAATAGCGCAGATACCACCATTGGCATCAAAGCCTCTTGCTGACTGAGCAAACAAGCCTTCTGCAAAATAGCCTACATAAGGACAGATATTACCCGGTGAGTTAATGCACCATGAGTTCAAGAAGTAGAAGTTTTCACCGTTATCATACTTAGGTCTAATTGTTGTGTAGAAATCCTTATAATCATCGGACTTATTCGTCACTGAATAAACCTGTGGCACGAAACCTGAGAACTTGAAGGTCTGAAGTTCAGAGCCATCAATGTTTTCAATGCGTCCATAGTTTCTACCAACAAGCAAGCCGGCGTTAATATCACGACCGTCAGTCTTGATGTGGTTCAAGTCAATGCGTTTTTCACACAACAAGTTAATACCGCTTTGGGTATTCTTCAACTTGATGTTCTTTACAACACCGTCTTGACCCAAAACACCGATAAGACCGTTATCAACGCTATCACAAACCACCGCCACATCACCAAGTGTGTGACCGTTACCATCAAAGACGCCCTGGAACGGATAATTTTCGTCCGAACCAATCTGTCCTCTTATAACTCCGTCAATGCCGTCACCCAAAACACCGATGATTCGGTTATTGCCTGTGTTAGCTCTTGCTGCAAACCAACGGAGTTCATCCTTTGTTCGGATATAATAGAAACCGCCGCTTGCCAAATAACCGGGTATTGCGGAGTTGCCTGAAATATCCTTCATGTAAATCGTTTCTTGGAAGTCTTCCCAGTTAGAACGCTTATCATACTTACCCTTTTCACCGAGAGAACCTGATGTGATATACATCGGCTTGTGAATGCTATCGGTGTCGGCAGGTTTATACCAGAAGATATCACGCTTGATGCCTTCAAAGTATGAGTTGTCCATAGCACTATAGTCGTGATCATAAAAATCAGAGATGCTTCTATACTGCTCAAGAGGGAATTCGTCTTGACCAAAATTCTTGGTGAATGATTTATTTACCGGAATGAATTTCCATTCGTCATCGTGCGGCACTTCACCATTCAAATAACGCTGCTTAAACGAATTAAATACAACGGAACTCATTTATTGTCTCCAATCTTCAACAAAGCTATCAGCTGTAGCGTCCAAAGTCTCAGGATATTGTCTTGGAATGTTCATTGTCACATTCTGCAGGACATTATCCGTATGTATTGTATTTATTTCCTCGGCGTCAATCAGTGTTGAAACATCGTCGGTCACAATATCACTTGCTTTTTCTTCTAGAACATCCTTTAACTTGTAAAAACGCTTCCAGTCTTCACGAATTGTCTTATCTTCACCTTTACCAAAGTATGCAACGCATACAGAGTTGATGAAGTCCATGTGGTCATTGTAGATAACCTCGTGTTTCTTCGTCATACCAGGCAGAACTAGGTAGTAGATAAGAGCAAGTTCACCTGATGGGAGACGCATTACTGGAGGAATACCCGTTGTGAACGGATATCTTTGGGTTCCTTTATCATTCAAATGCACTCTGCCGATCTTGATACACTGGAAGTTGTTTTCGTCATACTGCGAAAACTTGGTATCATAAGGTAGCTTGATGCACTTATAGCGATACTTTGATCTGTTGTAGTATGTCTTAGCATTTATAATGACACCTCTGATAAAACGGGTGATGTCATAATAATACTGCTGTAAAATCGTTTGTGTTTTCGCAAGTGGCTTGATAATTTCATCGAGTTCATCCCAACCATTACGGCCGTTCCATACGCAGAGCTTAGTGCAGTGTCTTTCGCCGTGTTTGAAGGTACACCAGTTAGCCAAACTGTTCACCCAGAACCAAACGGGGATGGTTTTCTTTTCTTCTGTATCCTTTGTCTTAACCTTTGCGATGGTATAACCGTCTTCACCCGACTTAATGCTCTTCGTAGTGGTTGACTGCTTGTTATAAAATTCTTCGGGCGTCATCCAAGCCTTGGTTTCATCTGACAAAGCCTTATCAAGTATTTCATCTACATCTCGACCTTCAATTTTAGGCCACAAGCGGCGCATATTCTGCACCCACAACGGCACACCGCCGATGTTTATCTGTGACTTGTAATAATCTACTGATGTTATCTTACCATTTGCATCTGTGGTAAACAAGTTAATCTTATCAACCACAGGAACTATAGCATAAATGGCAACGATTTCATTATCGTGTACCTGAACTT